>Ga0208553_1000545_pt1 | contig 13461 bp, 18 predicted proteins | sample 6_EtaG_FD_184079 | JGI IMG/M metagenome (GOLD analysis project Ga0208553, IMG submission 184079) | Marine viral communities from the Subarctic Pacific Ocean - 6_ETSP_OMZ_AT15160 metaG (SPAdes) (version 2) | ecosystem: Environmental > Aquatic > Marine > Oceanic | place: Pacific Ocean | collected...
AAGTTCATATCCTTTGGCAATATTGAGAAGTCTAGGAAAGCTGAGCTACCGTCTGGCTTCTATGAAAGACGTGCAGATGTAGTATTGCACAGATATGCTACCAAGCTAGCAAGGCGTGTAGCATATGTAGAGAACTTCGGACCGAAAGGTGAGAAGATGCTTGGCAGGATAAAGGAACTTGAGAGGCGAGACCCGAAAGCCGCTAGAATGGCAACAGAAATGTTTGACCAGCTCACTGGTATTGTGGAGCTTAATCCAGATAAGGGCTACTCTCCCCTTACTAAGAAGTTTCTAGATGAGTGGATGTCATTCTCCGTGGCAACTAAGATTGGTCTTGGTCTCGCTACGATTCCCAATATTACACAGTCTCTTATATCTACCATAGCAGATGCCGGATATATGAACTTCTTTAGGTCCGCAATTAAAGGTGCTACCGAGAGTCGTCGTAAGTTTGTACGCACATCTGGTGCTATTAACTATAATGTTAATAAGCAAATGTTTGGACAAAGGCATGATTCTTACCTGTCCAAAGTAGCGGATAAGATTACATTCTTCTCTGGTTTCCAAGCTATCAACAAAATTAATAACTGGCTTGCAGCTTCCACCGCAGCGGATTGGATTCCCAAACTAATTAAAGAGGCCAATGCTAAGACTACACGAACTTTTAAGGTTGGTGGTAAGACATTTAGTAAAAGAGATTGGGCTAGAGAAAAGCTTAAGGACTTGAACATAGACTACAAAAAGAAAATGACCGAGGAAACTATTACCAAGGGTATGGTAAAGTTTGCACGTGATTCTCAATTGCAGAAGAGTGTTCTCAAGGACCCACAATTTTTCAACAGTCCAGCGGGAAGACCTCTGGTAACATTTAAAAGATTTGGACTCAGGCAGTTTTACTATTCTAAAGATTTAATGTGGAAAGACTATAAACGTGGCAACGTACTTCCAACAATTCGTATGGCTATGGGAGGTATGGCAGGTGGAGTAGGTGTCATATGGGCAAAGAACGAGATAAGAGAGTTATTAAGTGGAGAACCTCATTACAGGGATGATGTTGGAGCTAAGGCTGTCATTGCTAATATAGCTGCAGTAGGTGCATTCGGTGTGGCTACTGATATAGTAGCTTCCGAATCAATTGTCAGGAGCCTTGGATTCCTTGTTACTCCAGTACAATTATCTGATACAGCAAAGATATATAGCGCTGTACTCGCTTTCGAGAAGGACCTGCAGGAAGGATACGGTCTAGGTGAAGCTTCCCACAGGAGTGTTATGAGAGTCGCAGGTGTATTCGGTACACTTACAAAAGAAGCTGCCAAGAGAATACAACCAGAAGAGCAGAAGAAGAACCGTATTCTGCAACTCAAGGGTGAAAAGCGGAGTGAAATCCTTGACCTGTTTATAGATGCACAGCAATTTGATGCCAAAGGGAAGAGAGAGAAAGCCATAGAAACACGTGAAGAAGGCGAGAAAAAATGGGAGCTTTGGAATAAGGCATACAGGAATATGGGCTACTACACTGATAAACAACGTAGGTGGAAATCATTTGGTCTCACCACTGAAGAGCTGTCCTATGGAGAGATACTCCGTAAGGTTGCGGAACGTAGAGAGAAGCGCGTAGGTAAAAAATATGCCTAACGGAGCAGTGACATCGCCTAACGGAGAAGTTACACCACAGAGTGATAGTTTTTTAGGTATGCTCTTAGAGCTACTTAAAGGACGCTGGACTGAACGTGAGGAACAAACTGGACAATCTATGGGCATACAAAATGTTGCAGCGTTATCTGCGTTAGAGTTCCTTAAACCCCCACAAAAGATGGTCCCGACTAAAAATCCCAAGCTATTGAAAATGGGACTAAAGGAAGAAATGAATCCTGCGTACCTAGAAATGATTGCTATGGGTACAATGGGTAAGCCCAAGGGTGTAAGCGGACCAAAGACACCAGCAATAAAACAAACCTCCATAAAAGATATCATACAAGAAGGTATTGATGAATACCCGAGTACCGATGCGGCAGATTCGCATGTTAGTAAGCTGATGCAATACATAAGAAGTGGTGAGAAGTTGCCTCCAATTGTTGTTAGTCCCTCAAAATATCTTTCAGACGGTAGACATAGATTAGAAGCATACAGAAGGCTTGGTTACAAAAAGGTTCCCACAGTCGAGGGATATCATGTTGGTACGTCGAGTGTCACGACTAAATTAGGTAAGAAAATTCCATTGGAAAAGGTATCTGTTGAGGGTCAAGAGTTTTTACGAAAAGTGAAAAAAGCACAAGTATCGAAACCATCAGCACCTACTCCTGTAAAATGGAGGAAGTCAACCAAATATGACCAAAAACATTTCTCAGATGAAACTTTCCAACTTCAATTAGAAACTCCAGCCGAATTTGGTTATCCGGCTAAGCCGGGAAAGCCACAAGAATATAGGTGGAGCTACTGGAATTACAGTCGTAATGCGACATACGACAAGCCTTTGGCAGAAGTAGCAGGAACTTTTCAAACAAAAAGAGCAAATTACAAATTGCATTTGGAAAGAAAAGCTGATTACGGGTGGACTGACCTTGACCAAATAAATTTTGTCACTAAAAAAGATATGATGGAATTTATTAAGAGAGCATCAGATGAATTTGAAGGCGGTGGGTATACAATATTTGGCGAACAGGATTATTTGCTGAAAAAGGTACATAGGGACTGATATGCCTGAGAACCAACCACAACCATATAAAGAACCAGAGTTCATAGGAGCAGGCTGGGGTTCCGACCTTATGCGTAAGTGGAAATCACTTGGTCAGAATATTGGCGTACAGAATATAGCACTCGCACGATTGCTAAATAAATTGTCTGAAGATATGGGATTTAGTCCACCGCCCTCGGACAAGATAAAGACTAGAGGTGGACCGGGAGCTGTGGTGGAAGCTATATCCGGGCCTGTTGCCAACCCCAAGAGCATTACCGGTGCTGTTAGAATACTGAAACAGTATGCTCCAGAGTTTGCGAAAAAAGTGAAGACCCCTTTATTTCACAATACTGGTCTTACTGAACTTATGAAGATTGTCAAGGAAGGTGGATTAAAAGGCTTGAAGTCATCAGGAGCTGGCGGTTTTGAAGTAGTTTCACCTACAACAGGTAAGACCACTGGTGCAATATCATTGACTCGTAGTGCAGAAGCAGGTGTTGCTCCAGTTAGTAAACCTACAAATGTACAACTAATATACGAAAAGGAAGACATAAGACAAATAGGAAAACTAAGACCTTATTCATGGCAACCTAAGTCAAGTGGAGGAGGCTCGGCTAAAGTTGAAAGACTAGATGAAGCAGAGGAGGTATTGAGGCAGAGGTTATCTCAGTCTGAGACCGTTAAGGGGCTTGGTCCGACCATCCCGAAAAAACGTGGCTTTCCAAGAGCCTACAAGGATACGCCAATTATTCCCAATGATATATTAAGAGGTTTAGTAATAAGAGGAGGTAGGGAATTTCCATCCAAGGAGGCGTTCGGTGCTATCTCTCAATTAGATGTTCCAACCGTATTAACTCCTCGGGCTACACAAATGATGATGATAAAGGACTATGGTGGGTCCAGATTTCCACCATCTAACATTAGCAGGTTTGAAACAAAAAATATAGTCCCTACTTATGAGACAGGTTCGCAGGGGTCTTATGTTGGTGACCTCTCAACAGATTTTCGTGGGACAGGTACAAGCAATCAAGAATTCTTAATGCAATTAATTGAATGGCTTGGTCAACAGGCTAGATAAAAAATGCCGACAAAACTGCAAAACTTTCTATCAGCACTAAAGACATATTTTGAAAGGCAGGTAGACGAGCCATATTGGGGTGGGCTATCAGAATCTCTCATAGATATGAGTCTAGGTAGGGAAGGTCAAAAGCAACCTACGACAGCAGAAGAATCATTTACTAATTTTGTAACGGCTATAGCACAGAATAAACACCCTTTGGTATCTGGCGGTGGTCCGGGGCAAGTAGAGACAATAAAAGAAATATGGGAAGCTTCTGGTAAGCCATTTATCAAGTTCGACCCTAAGTTAAAACGTGGAGACCCTGCTTACTTAAAAGCAGAAGGTATGCCAGAAAGATTTTTAGCTGGCTCCAATATTTTAAGCGAAACTGGGAAAGTACCGTCATGGGTTTCCGAGCAACGATTTCCAGTTGATACGGTTGGTGTTCACAGTCCCGAAGCATATTACAATATGGACCCTATAGTGGAAGAAACTTTTGCTGAATTTGCACATGCAAAACAGTTAGGTCCAGATTTATATGAACATCAATATCCAGTAGGTACTAAGATAACTGAAAAACCATCCGATTATCTAGACTGGTCACAGCCTAAGACAGAAGAAGCATTACGAAGTTTTGCTGAAAGAAGAAGTCAGAAAAACCTTCAAGGACTGGTAGAAGAATTAGAATATGGCGAATCTAGGTATCATATGCCCGGAACTATGGAATCCACAGCTCACGGACCAATGGAGACAGAATTAAAGTCTCTGTATAAAGAAAAATATGCCCCAAGAAAACAATTGGATACTTCATACAGGGGGGTAAGCAATGTTATGGGTCTGTTACAAATGATACTCACATGGAATCTTATGCAGAAAGCATCGCCGCCCGGAACTGGCGGCATGAGAAGAAAGGACTGACGACACGCTGTACAGGGAAAGGAGTCCAAACCGTACGTTCGACCTCGCACACCGCCAGCCCGCAATATCAGAATAACTTATCGTTAGGCGTAAATACTATTATCGCAACAACGATAAGTGCTAAATAGAATAACCACATATAACTTCTCCCGCTTATTTCGTTACCAATCTTAATGGTCTAATATTCTTTTGTTTTGTCTGCCAGTTTGACAGTTGTGACTTAGTCATATTTTGTGGACAATCAGGCAGACTGTCCACTCGCAAATCCCACGAGGGAGGGGCAAGGCCACAGAAGAAGCTTTCAGTGCTTCCCTGTTCGCCTTTTACAGGACTCCACCGAGACTTACCGCAAAGCATACAAGATTTGCCTATTTTTGGGCATTTTAAGCCTACTTTAGTGTAATCCCTAGTTACGTATCGAACGGAGCTAGAAACGTCCGTAGAATCGCCTCTAGACCCCTTATTGTACGTTTCTACACTCACATCCAACCCAATCTCATAAGCCCAGAGAGTGCCTTCAGAGGTACTAAGAATCCTTTAGAGGCGTTATCGTCTCCGCCAGATACTATCTTAATACCCGATGAGTCTTCTTCGTACATTCTTTTGAGGTTGTATTTCAGTACCAATGTTCTTAGTACGAGAACTCCGCAATTCATTCCTTCTTTGTAAAATATGTGTGCCCAGTAAGTGGCTGTGGTGGTTGAGATACCGCTAGGTTCTCCACGATACTCGAACTCGATGAAGATATTTCCTGTGTCGTACCATTTATCACGTTCGGTCTTTACCTCTACCTGTGCATCGTCCGATAACCAGAGGAGCCAATTCTGTCCCGCTTCTCCAAACTTAAGGTCTTCATCGAAATGACTGCTGTATTCCTTTTTTTCTTTCTTCACGTTTCTTATTCCTTTCTATCTGTGCAGGGGTCCTACCATATTTTCTCAGGTATTTATCCTTCTCACGCTTTTCGTCCTTACGTCGTTTAGCTTTCTTGTTCGGCATTTTCTTTTCCAACTTCTACATCGCTTAATCCCATAACTGGCATTACATTCCACTCGTTTTCATTTTCTTGATGTATCCACAGAGCACCACCATCATTTCCTTCATCATCAGATTGAGGAACCAGAAATGTATCGTTGTCCAGTTTTAATATTATCGGTCTGTTCCACCAATCCATAGCTTCTGCTTCCGGTGTGGACATCCATCTTAACGCCACTATCTTTCTTCCAAGTAATTGTTTCTCGGCTTCCTTTTGCCAGTCTATAGTTAACTGCATATCATTTCTCCTTACATTGTGGGCAGGTTTTTCGTTTTAATCCATATCTAGGAAAGTCTTCGTAATAATCATCTGGTACGCTATGAACATAGCGCGGTTGCCAGACAAGTTGACACCTGTCGCAGGCAAACATAGGTGATACCTGTGGTTTATTATAGCTTTTAATATCTTTGGAGATATCCGCACTTTGCTTAATAACCTCTTTCCAAGTTTTAGATGACCTACTTGGCTTTGCCACGTTTCTTTTTTGCTTTGGGTTTTTCTGGTTCCATTGAATCTACTAGGTTCAGAGCTTCACCTAGAACATGAACAACTTTTTCATTTATCTTGGTCTGCTTTTCTAGTTCCTGCTCAAGCTTTTCGATTCTGTTTTCTAAGTCGATTACTATTGCCATTGTTGTCTCCTATTTAATTGACAAGGCGGAAGCAAGGTAGCGTCCACCTGTGAGGAATCATACACGATTACTATGTTCAAGCATTTCTGCTTCTACCTTATCAAAGTATTCATATCAAACAATATTACAACCACAGGCTTTTAGCCTTTTTAAAAGAGAGATGTAATTTTCTGCATCAAGCACAATGAATGATTTACCATAGTCTTCCCTTATAAAGACACCCACTTCTTGTTTCTCAGGCTTGAGCCACTGGGCCATCTTCTTGCGTCTCTTACAGCCGTAGTATTGTCTTTCAATTTCCACGTCACCCATCTCGTGCTGTGCACCACCTCTGTCTCGGTTGTGTGCGTTAAGGTTGTGAAACCTAGCCATACGAGTAATCTCTCTCTGGAGTTCGGCACCGCGTTGCCTGTTACGTTTGCCTCGTCTTGAGTGTTCTTTTGTCATTTGAGTTCTCCTGCATTTTCTGCGTAGGCAAGTGCGAGTTCTTTAGTCTCTGTTAGAAGGCATCCGTCACCATAGAATCCCATAGGTGCATAGCCTGTCTCTCCGTATCTGTTCTTATCTACTAATAATTCTATCTCGTATTTACCAAGACTACCGCTAGGATGATGGTCGCGATACAGATACTTCCACTTGTAGAATACGAAGATAACCGTCTCGGCATCTGTCTCGATGGAGCCAGACTCGCTAAGATTAGAAAGGTGTGGACGCTTATCTCTTTTCTTCTCAAGTTCACGATTTAATTGTGATAATAGAAGGACAGAGCATTGTAATGATTTTGCCATCCATTTATAATGTTGCATAATCTCTACAATCTGAAGTCTCTTATCATCAATGCTTGGCACGTTCACCATCTGTATGTAATCATCTACGATAACATCTGGCTTAAACTTATTGATATGTCTCACCCCGGATGACAGGTCTCTTATATCATCGAACATTTGCAGGTTCTTATATTTCTTTGTAATACCTTTTCTGACCTTTTTAATCTCATCTTCTTCTTCTTCTGTCATTTGCATCAGTCTTAACCTGCGATATGATACGTCCTCAGCTTCAAGTATAAATATTTTCTTCATCATCTCTACGTTCGTCATTTCACGGTTAAATACCATAACCTTCATACCGCTTTCTATAAGCTTACGAACGAAGTTAATCATTACTGTACTCTTACCCATAGATGGGCGACCTGCTATGACTGTAATCTCTCCACGTGTCATACCGCCAGTAATGTTATCTATCTGACCGTATCCAAACTTGATAAGATTACTCTCATCGTGTATCTTATCCATAGTCTCATCAAGCAAAGACTCCATATCAAATTTCTTGGTAGGACGCAGGTTGATAGCCTTGGTAACAGTACTCTGTAAATTCTCAAGGACCTTGTGTGCGTCTGTACCACCATTATAAGCTGCTTTTTGTATGGCATCAGTATCTTCTATTACCCTTCGTAATAACCACTTCTCATATATAAGCTTTGCGTGTGACAGGGCATTGGCTGTGGTGGCAATATTCTGAGCAAGACCCGTGATGTAGTATGCTTGGATGTACTTTTTCTGTGTTTTGGGAATATGCTCGTTGACAGTAACTATGTCTATACCTATGTCTTCCTTCTGAAGTTTGCGTATGGTATTCCATATGATACGGTTATGAGTGTTGTAAAACACTTCGGGCTTAGGTACAAACTCTGCCACTGCATCAAGCAGATTCGGCTCAATCATCAACTGACCTAAGAGTGTCTCTTCTGCGTCTCTATTGTGAGGTAGTGATTCCATTTCTTTCATTACATATTATTCTTTATCTTTTGCATTATTACTGTAGCCACCTGCGGTACTATTGCGTTACCTAAACCTTTAATTCTGTCCACCCTAGAGGGAACCCCATTAGCCACTCTACGAATGTTGGGTTCAGTCTCCCAATATGTTTCCCCTCTACTGAGTCTGGTAAGGAATTGGTCTTGGGGTTCCTTCCCTTCTTCTTGAGTGTCTCCAGTTTCCTCGCTCCCTTGTAATCTCTGGCTGTCGGAGTTGGAAACTTCTGTACAAACTTGTAGAGACCTCCTCCTCTTCCTGTCTTTGGATTTATCCCACTCCTCTCCGTGGATGTCGGAGTTGGAAACTTCTCCACTACGCTTGGCAGGTCTTTCTCCTGTCCTTTCATGCTCCTCCCCGATGGTCCCTTGTAATCTCTTGACTGTGGTGTCGGAAACTTTTGTACTGTGTCCGCTAGGTTCAGACTGTGTGAATTCTTCCCGTCCTTTGTTTTCCTTCTGCCGGTCTTTGTCAGTTTCATATCTGGATGTTCCACTTCCTGAGTTGTCGGAGTTGGGAATATTTCCTGAGGCTTTTTCTGTGTTTTTCCCTCCATTAGTTCCGCCAGTCCCCGTCCATACCCTTCTGTCGTTCTGCCCGGTTCCTGTGCTCGCGGAGTCGGAAATGTCTCCTGTTTCTCCTCGTAGAGTACTGCGTCTGACAGCTTCGCTCCGTACGTCATATGAGACTTTCCCTTTTTTCTGAGAACGTAACTGCCCTTCTTGGTCTTCTCTACTCGCTCTGATTGCTCTCCTCCTTCTACGCAATTCACTGTCGGGGTAGGCCACAATCCAGATTCTCTTGCGTAAGTGTCTGGCTCCCACGTCTCTTGCAGATATAATTGTCCATTCTGCATTATACCCGATTTCGGCAAGGTCTGCAAGAACTCTTGTTCCTCCTCTAGAAGTGAGCATTGGGACGTTTTCCACGAGTGCGTATCTGGGTCGTACGTCCCTGATAATTCTAAGCATTTCAAACCAAAGATAGGACCTGTCGCCACTTAGACCCTCCCCTCTGCCGGCGACAGAAATATCTTGGCAGGGAAATCCACCTGTAAGAAGGTCAATATCCTTGAACGCAGTCCCGTCAAGTATTTTAATGTCTTCGTGGATAGGAACTTGTGGAAAATTCTTATTAAGAACCTTATGACAATAAGGGTCAATCTCACAGAAAGCGACGAGGTCCAGTTCGTTACGCCAGACTGTCTCCGCTGCAAGTGCGAATCCTCCGATTCCACTGAACAAATCCAACATCCGCATATCATTAGTATTCCTTTCCTGTTAAATATTTATAAGGACTTGGCATAGGTGTATATCCAGTAAATTACCAGATGCGTACCTAGTGGCGTTTATTCGCTGTTATTCGCACTTGAAGAAAAGAACAACAACCAAGCCCTTACTTGGTCTTTAGAACGGTAGGTCGTCGTCCATCTGTTTGGCTTTGCCGTCGCCCCATACAGATATCAATATTCCGTCTGCTGCGGTCCTGAGTTTGCCATCGTATTCGTAGTTCCTGTGTTTGACTTTAATCATTACGGGAACTCCGTAGATGTCATCCTTGCTAACCAAAGGCAGGGAGTATGCAACCTTACCTGTGTTTTCGTCTTTGACTTCCTGTGGTGCAACATTAACCACATCCAGAAAATCTTTATAAGCTCGATTTCCTGATGTGGCGGTTCTGTTAGGTTCACCGGGAGAGCCACCACCGTAACGAAAGATTCCGTTACTATTCACAGTCCTACCTTGATGTTCTTCAGCCTCGTTTGCGATTTGGTAGACAGGCTTGAAAATCATACAGGCATTTCCTGTGCTCTTTATCTTGGTGTTGATGACCTTTAAGTCAACAATGTGTGCAGGGTACGTACTTTCTGATACGATGACAAATTCATCGTCAGATGGTACGTAGTATGCTTCACTTGAGCTGTCACCACCCAAGATGTCGCTCACGTCTGCCATATGTACCTCCTATTATTGTGTATTCTGTGCAGTCACTTGTCTTGTAAGATAGTCAAATGCACGTTTGTAGTTAGTGGCGTTGAGTTCGCCAGACTTTAGTCTTTCTTCAAACTGAGAGCGAGTATCAATATCGTCGAGTGCAGACATTAGGCTGTTCAACTCTTCTTCCTGTTTCTCACTTAAGACATATGCCTTCCTATAAACATCATCTGCTATATTGCACAATCTGTTCATAGCTAGTTTGAGAGCATCAGAGTTAGCTGATTTCATATCGTTACCAATATCAACAAACTCATCGCTATCTCTCTTTGTCTGTATCCGGTGGGCAGAGATACCATCAAAGGTCCTTGTAGTAGTACCGTCAAGTATCTTAAGTCTGCCGTGTACCACAGCCCAAGCAGAGCCAAGTAGTTCATACTTGATAATTTCCCAAGACCATACAGGGTAATGGTCATTCAGAAGATTTCTCATATATCCTTCTTCGACATAATCAAAACCGTCTGCACGTGTCTTTACCATAGACTTGGGAGTCTCTGTTGATGAGATGTGTCTGTGTTTATCGCGAAGTGCTCTCTCTACTGCCTCTACAGTCTCGTTGTCCCAAGTATGGGCAACCGCAGTCTCAGACACTCCGTTCTTTACTTCTTGCATTATTTGTTCTCCAGTAATTCGGGTTTAATTCCACCTCCACAGTGAGCAAAGAAGGAGCAATACTTTGGATTGCACTCCCAGCCCTGCACAGGAGCAACACCAAGCTTAACATCTGGAATCCCGGATTTAAGTTGGTCACTTGCTTCTTGCCAGTAAAGTCCCGCATCTACAATAATAGACCTGTCGAATGAGACTTCCTTTGTCTGTGAAGTATTTTTGTTGTAGTAATACAGCGACAAGCCGTCTAACTTGCCAAAGACCTTCTCAACCCAGATACCATAAGTACCGAGCTGTAACTTGTAATTACTGTGTGGGTCCTTGTCTGGAGTTCTTCCAAACATACGTTTCCATCTGAAGGAATTACAGGTCTTAATGTCGTAGAGCCACTTGTCATCCAGAACCGCAAGGTCAAGGAAACCCCTGACATTGTATTCTGGTAGAAGAATCTCAGTCTCTACCAAGACTCTTGCACCACTTGACTGTGCATACGCAGTCATAGCTTCGTATATGTCGTTGTGGAGAACATCGCCAAAGCGGAACAGACGTAAGGTGTCTGCGCTTTTCTCTGTTGGCTCTACCTGTTCGACGCTATCGTAGTATATTTTACGGAGACAGGAACCAGAACTACTACCATGAAACCAGCCACGTTTCCCTGCATATCGCAGAGAATCGTTCTTACCTCGTAGTCCTTCTATGTATCCGTCGTATATGTCATCTATCTTCGTTCTGACCATAACCCCTGTCTTTGAAAACTTTAGGGAGTTCAGAATGAACGTAGTCCCGAATAATAGTCCCTGCGAATTCTTCCATTTTTACATTTCTGAATCCACAGAGAGCCTTAAAGTCCTCAAAAGAGGTTTTGTCCAGATTGGCTCTTATTCGTTTAGTACTGTCTTTGCTCTGCATTTCATTGTTCCCGCTTGTACTTTTTTCCGTGTATGATTGTATGTAAATTAATACATAAGTTTTACAATGTCAAGTCTTTTTTTATAGTAATGAATGATTTTTTGCCCACAATGGACAAAGTACCAACATAACAGTATATAAGAGTATATATATATATATATACATACTACATACTGTTACGTGTGTTGTCTTTGTAAGCTTCCAGTTGTCCACAGATAGGAAATAACTCTTCTGCCAACAGTTTCATATCCTGTATGTCGCTTTGAGGCGGACGCTTTTCCTGTTGTAGTACATCTATAGCCGTGTGCAGTGCTTTGCTAATAATAAATCTGCCTCTAAGTGAGTCAAACAGAGATTAATAGCCCTATCTTTTGGATTGCGTATCTTTGCCACTGTTTTGTTTCCTTTTTTTTATGGTAGCTTGTCAATCTCTTGTTGTAAGAACTGTATAATAGTCCTGCCTACTCCAAACTTTCCTTCATTCTTTATCTTCTCCTTCATTATTACTTTATACAGATGGTCTTTTATAATATCATTATCTGACGCCTTCTTGACAGGGTCTTGCCAAGTTGTTTCGTATATGATATTACAACCTGTCTTTTTACACTTTTTTATCATAGTTAGTCTTCCTTCTGTTTACGTTCTATATCTTCCAGTCTAATTATACAGTGAACACACAGATGGTGTGCTATCTTATCTCCAAGATAACGTGCAAATGCGTCATCATGCAGTATTCTGGCATAAGCACTGGGACCGATTGGGTCTTTCTCAGGGTTTGCCGATACGACTGGAAACCACTCTGCGTCGTCTGTTACTTCTTGGCTGTCTGGCCACTGTTTTACTTCTATTAGCATCTTTATTTTTCCTTTATATCTGTGAAGGATTGCATTATGTAATTACCCCTAAGTTAAGTACGTTTTGCAGTTACCATATCTCAAAGCCACCACTGGACTCACAAAAGCGTATGAATTTCTGCAAATTCTCTACAGTAAAACCGTAGCTTCGCATAAAGTCATCCTCTGGAAGCTCGTTAATTGATTTATCATATTCCAGTTTATAGTCTTTTATAGTATCGTTATCTATTAAAGACTTCATACGCTCTGCTATTCCAACTGCCTGTTCCTTACTGATTTTATATCCGTCATTATAGTACCCACCTGTGATATCATCTTCACTAAGTATATCATCACAGGCAGAACCTATGCACTGCCATAGTGGTCTCCACCACCAGACATTATTTCTAAAGTAATGTCCCGGCACTGCCTTCTCGTAAGCCTCAAGGTTTCTGAAATATTCTTCCTGCTCTTGGCTTGTTGGCTCACTATCCCAATCTATAACAGGCTTTTGTACGTCCTGTGGATTGTCTGGAGAAAGCCCACTTAGGTCAAATCCCATATTAATCTCCTTTCTGTTATTTACCTATTGGTGTTATACTAAAAATCAAATCTCTGCTTCCATATGTACGTTCTCTGTAATCAAGAACATTCTCTCTGAATGTCTTTTCTTTGTCAAATATCTCGTTAATTTCGTCTGCATACTCATAGTCTGGCTTATCATAGCCATATTTCTTACAGCAATCACCGCACATAGCATACGAACCGGTAAGACAGCCCCCCATACTGCCTTCTCCTTCATTACAACCATCACAGGCTACTTCTTCGCCATAGTTATATGACTCTGTTTCATCTGTTATTAACTTCATGTTATTCTCCTTATTTATTTTCTGCATTTCGTACAGATATATTCTGTACAGCCATAACTGGGAAAATTATCTAAATACTGAGGCGGACCTCTGAAATCGGTATCATTTCTCGC
>Ga0208553_1000548_pt1 | contig 13435 bp, 14 predicted proteins | sample 6_EtaG_FD_184079 | JGI IMG/M metagenome (GOLD analysis project Ga0208553, IMG submission 184079) | Marine viral communities from the Subarctic Pacific Ocean - 6_ETSP_OMZ_AT15160 metaG (SPAdes) (version 2) | ecosystem: Environmental > Aquatic > Marine > Oceanic | place: Pacific Ocean | collected...
AATTAAACGTAGTCGCAACACTCGCTAAGCCTGGCTCAGAGGGCTTAGCGAGTGTTGCGACCGCGCGAAAACTAGCCATTCTGGCGATTTTCCATGTTATTCCCGGCACCTTTCTCGGCTGTGAAGCCCGTGACCAAAATCATGGCCACGCTCAGGAGGATGAACACGTCGGCAAGGTTGAACGCCGGCCAATGCCAAGATTGCCAATGGAAATCCAGGTAATCGACAACGTAGCCTCGGAAAACTCGGTCGATGACATTTCCGAATGCACCGCCAAGTACCATCGCATAGGCCAGGGCTTCTGTTCGCTTATGGCTGTCCCGCATCAATTTGACCAGAACAGCCGAGACGACAACGGCTATCGCAATAAAAAAATATCGCTGCCAGCCCCCGCCATCGGCGAAGAGACTAAAGGCAGTGCCTTTATTCCATACGTGCACCCAATTAAAGAAAGGAGTGATCTCAACCGATTGCCCGTAAGCCATGGATTGCTGGACGAGCCATTTAATAAGCTGGTCGGCCAGCGCTACCAGTGTGGAAAAGCCGAGAAAGATAAACGTAGAAAAACTAGCACGGTGTTCAGACATCGAATTATCCTTTTAGTGCAAGGATGCGCTTGGCACCAATGAATACAATGCCTCCCACAACGCCGCCAATAACCAGATCCGGATAGTTTGAACCGGTCCAGGCAACAAGAAGCCCCGCAAGGATAACTCCCAGATTGATAACCACATCATTGGCCGAGAATATCCAGCTTGCCTTCATATGCGCGCCGCCTTCGCGGTGCTTGGATATCAACAGCAGGCAACCGGTATTGGCGATCAACGCGACGAAGGCGATCGCCATCATCATCAGCGATTCAGGCTCACTACCGAAAACAAAGCGTCGCACCACCTCGACGAGTACGCCGATAGCCAAAATCAGTTGCAGTACCCCTGCCAGATGCGCGGCACGTACCTGCATTTTCGCACTGCGCCCTACGGCATAGAGAGCCAGGCCATAGACGGCTGCATCGGCAAACATATCCAGGGAATCAGCGATCAGGCCGGTAGACTGGGCGATCAGGCCAGCAGTCATTTCCACCACGAACATGATCGCATTGATACCGAGCAACACGCGCAGAGTGCCTGACTCCTGCGTAGCAGAGACCGCCGAGCTCTCAGCGGCCTTGATCGTCTCTGGGTCGGCAATGACGGTTTCCTGAAGAGAGGCGCCTAGCCCCAAGGTCGCCAGTTTCGCGGTAATGGGCTCAGCCTCGCCGTCATGCACGACCTCCAATCGGCGGTTCGACAAGTCGAAGGACAGCGTTCGAATCTCATCAAAGCCGTTCAGCGCCAAGCGGATCATCCGTTCTTCTGAGGGACAATCCATCTTCGGCACAGCATACACGCTGACCCATTCCCCTGACGCTTCGGAGGAGACCGGCATATCGGTATCCGCTGCAGGCGTTGCATCGCAGCTACATGGGCCACCACAGGCTTTACTCACGATACGGCTCCAGTTAACCAACATAGATTGCTAGTATTAAAAACTATATAGCTACTATAAGGTCAATGGGACAGATGATCCGTTGAGGAGTAAGCCTGATGCGCATTGGTCAGTTAGCCCAGATAGCGGGTATCGACACGCAGACGATCCGCTTCTATGAGCAGCAGGGCCTGTTGCCGCCGCCAGAACGGCAGGAGAATGGTTACCGTGTCTATACCGAGAAGCATGGCGAGTGGCTTGCCTTTATCCGCCGCTGCCGAATTCTGGACCTGTCACTGACAGAGATTCGCGAGCTACAGAGCTATCAGGACGACCCTCGCCAGCCTTGTACCGCCGTCAACGCCATGCTCGATGACCACATCTCTCATGTGCGGTCGCAGATAACTGCTCTGCAAGCGCTTGAGCAACAACTCGTTTCACTGAGGGCGAGTTGCAACGAGGGTCGGGAGATCAATGCCTGCGGCATCCTGACGGGGATCAGCGAGGAGAGCAAACAACAGCTGTATAGGGCTAGCTCAGGCCGTAAGGACTGAGCAGAGACATGCCGGACCTTGCAGTGACATTGTGAATGCATGGTGTGTTGATCGCGAAGCCTCACTGCGTATCTCGGCATGCGAACCTGGGCGTTGCTGCAAACTTGCAGGGGCCGTGAAGAAGAGTCGTCATCAACCAGGTAATCCGCTGAGCTGATGGTTGGTTCCGTCATCATGATATGAGCCAATCAACCAAAAAATCCGGATACCCCTTTTTTGGTGATTCCTTTGTCTATGTCATTTTCGATGACAACACCGATCTGTACTGGGCCCGCTCCCGGGTACTGGAGTACCTGAGCCAGGTGGCCGGGCAATTGCCCGATGCCGCCAAACCAGAGCTGGGGCCGGATGCAACCGGCGTTGGCTGGGTATACTCCTACGCCCTGGTGGACCGCACCGGTCAGCATGACCTGTCGGAACTGCGGGCTATTCAGGACTGGTTCCTGAAGTTTGAACTGCAAACCGTGCCCGGTGTATCCGAGGTCGCCAGCGTTGGCGGCATGGTGAAACAGTATCAGGTCGTGGTGAACCCGGACAGACTGCGGGCCCACGACATTACCCTGCAGCGCATCCATTCCGCCATCAACAGCGCCAACCAGGAAACCGGCGCCTCGGTGGTGGAGATGGCCGAGGCGGAATACATGGTACGGGTCACCGGCTACCTGCAGAACGAAGACGATCTGCGACAGGTCCCCCTGGGGGTCAACGACAACGGCAAGCCCCTGTTACTGAAAGACGTGGCCGATGTGCAGCTTGGCCCACAGGTCCGTCGCGGTATCGCCGAACTGAATGGGGAAGGGGAAGTGGCCGGAGGCATTGTGGTGATGCGTTTCGGTGAGAACGCCTTGAAAACCATCGAAGGGGTCAAGCAACGCTTGGAGGACATCAAAACCAGCCTCCCCGATGGTGTAGAAGTGGTTCCTACCTACGATCGCTCCACACTCATTAATAACGCCGTGGACAACCTGTATGGCAAGTTATTGAAAGAGTTCCTGGTGGTCGTCCTTATTTGCGCAGTATTCCTGTTCCATCTACGGTCGTCGCTGGTGGTCATCGTCAGTCTGCCCGTAGGTATCCTTGCGGCGTTCGTGGTGATGCACGCCCAGGGCATCAACGCCAATATCATGTCCCTCGGGGATATTGCCATTGCCATCGGCGCCATGGTGGACGGGGCCATCGTGATGGTGGAGAACGTCCATAAACACATGGAGCGAACCCCGCTGACACCGGAAAACCGATGGGCCGTGATGTCGCGGGCCGCGGGTGAGGTGGGGCCCGCGCTGTTTTTCTCACTGATGATCATCACCGTGAGCTTTCTGCCGGTCTTCACCCTGGAGGCTCAGGAGGGCAAGCTCTTCGCCCCCCTGGCGTTCACCAAAACCTACGCCATGGCGGCGGCAGCCGGGCTGGCCATCACTCTCGTTCCAGTGCTGATGGGCTATTTCATCCGTGGCAAGGTATTGCCAGAACATCGCAATCCCATCAACCGACTGCTGATCGCCCTGTACCGACCGATTATCGGCTGGGCTTTGCGACGGCCGGCATTGATGCTTGCCGGAGGCCTGGTGGTGCTGATCATCGGCTTCTGGCCGGCCAACAAGCTGGGCAGTGAATTCATGCCGCCTCTGGACGAGGGGGATCTGATGTACATGCCCACCACCTATCCTGGTATCTCCATTGGCAAGGCCCGACAGATTCTGCAACAGACCGACAAGCTGATTGCCAGTATTCCGGAAGTGGAGACCGTGTTCGGAAAAATTGGCCGCGCCGATACGGCCACCGATCCTGCCCCGCTGACCATGATTGAGACCTTTATCCAGTTCAAACCACGGGACCAGTGGCGACCCGGCATGACGCCGGAATCTCTGCGCCGGGAACTGGACAGGACCGTCAGACTTCCGGGCCTTACTAACGCCTGGGTCATGCCGATCAAAACCCGCATCGACATGCTCTCCACGGGCATCAAGACCCCAGTCGGCATCAAGGTGGCCGGTCCTGACCTGGCGGTGATCCAGGGTATAGGGGAAGAGCTCGAGCGGGTGTTGACTGACATACCCGGCACAGCCTCTGCGTTTTCCGAGCGGGTGGCCGGCGGACGCTACATCAAGGTGGATATACAGCGCGAGGCTGCCGCTCGTTTCGGGCTGAATATCGCAGACATTCAATCGGTCGTACGTACCGCGATTGGCGGCATGAACGTGGCCAACACGGTGGAGGGTCTGGAGCGCTATCCCATCAATCTGCGCTATCCCCAGGGTTACCGGGATTCGGTGGAGCAGATGCGCCTGCTGCCGATGGTGACACCCAATGGCCAGCGTATCGCGTTGGCCGATGTGGCGGATATCCGGATCGACCAGGGGCCGCCCATGATCAAGTCGGAAAACGCCCGTATCAATGGCTGGACTCTGGTGGATATCGAGGGCCGGGATCTGGGCAGTTGGGTAAGGGAGGCGCAGTCCGTGGTGCAAGAACAGGTGGATCTACCTGCTGGCTACTCCCTGACTTGGTCTGGCCAATATGAGTATATGCAGCGGGCCAAGGAACGCCTGACGCTGGTGGTGCCGGTGACCCTGGCCATCATCATCATTCTGCTGTACCTGAACTTCCGCAACCTGACCGAGGTGGGCATTATTCTCGGCACCCTGCCATTCGGCATGATCGGTGGCATCTGGCTGATGTATCTGCTGGGTTACAACCTCTCCGTGGCCGTGGCCGTCGGTTTTATTGCCCTGGCCGGGGTGGCGGTGGAGATCGGAGTCCTGATGCTGGTGTACCTGAACCAGTCTCTGCATAACGCTTTGGAAACCGTGGATCATCAATCAGGCCAGCTGTCGGCAGATGCCCTGCGCAAGGCGATCAGTGACGGTGCTGCGCAACGGGTGCGTCCGATCATGATGACCTTCGCGGCCATTGTAGCTGGCCTGGTGCCCATCATGCTGGGCAGTGGCACCGGCTCAGAAGTCATGCAACGCATCGCCGGCCCGATGATCGGTGGCATGGTCACCACGTTGATCCTGACCCTGCTGCTGATTCCGGTGATTTTCTATCTCTGGCAGCGCGCACGGCTGAAAAAAATCGCCAAAAAAGGAACATTCCGATGATTAGACCCATTGGCATCCAAACCGTTCTGATCCTGCTGATCACAATGGCCTTGCCGATAAACGCCGAACCTATTGAGGTCGTTGACGATTGGGTTCAAGAGGCTCTGACCAATAACGCGACTCTGGGCGCGCAAAGATCTGTCGCCGAAATGTCAGAAGCCAAAGTGGAGGGCTCAGATACTTGGGCCGACCCGGTCATCAAGTATGGCATTGCGCCTGAAACTCTAGAGGGACCTAATACAGTTGGGCATCGCTTTGAGGTAAGCCAGCAGCTGCCCTGGCCGGATCATCTGTCGGCGTCTCGCAAGGCAGCGGAGGCCGGAATGCTTGCCGCCCAGCAGGAGACTCAGTGGCTAATAAGGCAGCTGACAGCTCGCGTTAAGGAGGCGTATGCATATTGGTGGTATACCAATGAAGCGATCAATCTCCATCATGAGACACGCGCTTTGGTCGAGCAACTGGCCACCGTAACGGAACAGAGGCTTGACTATGGCATCGGCTCGCAAAGTGAAATGCTCAGGGTCAAAACGGAGTTGGATACTCTAGCCCGGATTTCTCATAGGTCCCCAGCAAGTCTCGCAGACTGTGCGGGTTACCGCCATTACCGCCATTACCGCTCATTGGCGGCCGTGACTGATCAATAATCGATCAATTCCTGTTGTCCGGACACACGGCCCCCTTTCCCCCATTGAGTCGGGCCGGGGGAGCCCGGGCTTCTATCCCGGAACCAGTTGACGCACCAGGTCAGAGAGTTCGTCTTTGTAAGGATAGGCATCGCTCATCAACACCCGTATGCGCCGAGTGTTGCGAATGATGACCGCGCCCACCTTGATCAGCTTCAGCCGCAGGTTACTGGCGCTCATTCTCTCGAAGGGCGTCTTCTTCAAGTGGGCCCGTAATCGCTCGAACAGCGTGTAGGCAAAGCCCGACAGGAGCAACCGCCACTGATTGGTCCACCACCGCGTGCTGGAGGTGCGATCTGCGAACAGACACAACTGCTGATCCTTGATCCGGTTTTCCATGTCACCCCGGGCACAGTATTGCTCGTAGTAGAGTTTAACGCCGTCGTCGTAACGGGAACTGATAATGAACCTGGGGTTGGCACCCAGTTCGCCTTCCTCCAGACGCGCGATCACCCAGCGGGGGTGTTTCCAGGTTCGGGCCTGGTACTGGAACCGGTAGGTGGCGGAGACTTTTTCACCCAGTTCGTTGTGAGCCTTGCGAACCAGCATCGAGGGTACGTCTACCTCCTTGAGCAGCCGGCTGTTCTTGCTGATGCCGACCAGATAGTCCACGTTGTTCCGGTCGCACCAGCTCAGCAATCGGGGACGGTAAAAGCCGCTGTCACCCCGGAACACGATGCGGGTATCCGGCCAGTACTGCCGGATGAACTTCACCAGCAGGGCCAGAATGGCCCAGCTATGGCGGCTGTCGCTTCGATTGCTGGTGCGCAGGTAGCTCACCAACAGGTGACGGCCGCAGAACACGTACAGCGGGAAGTAACAATGGTGATCGTAGTAGGCGTTAAAGAACTTGCCGGGCTGGTCGCCATGCACCGGAACGTCGGTGCCATCGAAGTCCAGCACGATTTCCTTGGGTGGGGCGTCGTGCTGCTCAATGAAGTGATGCCACAGCAGTTCGTGGGCCTTGACCACGGCCTGCCGGTCCACGCGCTGCTCCATTCGGCACAGTGTTGATTTGCCCGCTAGAATGGCCGCTTCGCCAGTCGCGGTCTGAAGTGCCTGGTCAGCGCGTAACGTTTCGTGATCGTTCAGATCTTCGTATCCGGCGGCTACGCCAAAGACCCGTTGCCGGATCATGGTTTGAAGCTTGTGGCGAACCAGTACCGGATTACGGGCATCGTCCAGCACCGTAGCCAGGCGCTGAGTGAGCTGGTGTTGGTTGTCGACTTCGCGAAGCAAAAGCAGGCCGGCATCGGAGGTGATATGACCACCGGAGAAATCGGCTTCAATTTGACGGCGAGACAGTGGCGAGAAGGTCAGTTTTTCAGGTACCATTTTGGATAGCGGCTGTTGGTGCTTGGTGAACGGTGTAAGGTCCTGAAACTATAGCACTTTCAGCCGCTTTCTTTTATCCCCTCATGAGAAATCCGGGTTAGGCACAAGGTTACGGGCGCCTGAACACTGAAATACCGGGATTGAGGGCTATAAAGGGCAATCAATCCGAAAACTGGAAGTTGCTGGGCGAACTGACCGGCTAAAAAAACGAGATCGCAGGCGGTGGAATACTCGCTCATTTTTGGGTTTTTCTACAGCCTCGTTAACTAGAAGAAGGAAACTCAGTTGAACTACGAACTCTCAGATCAAATCAAACTTGTTTTGTCTGACGGGGATACGGTGTGGCCTACTACTATGAGCGGAAGCTTTAGGTTGGTCACTGGTAAGGAAGGCCACAACGTCCTTGGTGAAGGGGAGCAGCCGGTTACAGAAGATGTCATGATCGATGGAGTATTGAATAAAGGACAGGCTTCACGTTGGCGTTCTCGCACAAACGAAAAGAGAAAAACCGCAAACCACTTTTCAATTTCAAGTCCCTCTGTCAGGCAGGTCTATGCAAGGGTCGGTGGTGTTTGGGTCCAATTCAAGTGAACACGCCAAAACTAGTTAACAAGGCGCAGCAGTACGCGGCCGGTGGCCGCCGGACGCCCTTTCCATGGCTCCTTCGTCGCCATTCCAAGGTCGCCGCTGTGCTTCGGCGTTATGTATAGGGAGTAAATGCATGTTCTTCGAGCTACCTGCACCGGAATTGCAAGGCTCTGGGTCATTGGTTGGCTGTATTGAAGGTCGGCGCAGCGTTAGGCAGTACACGAAAGCGCCGCTACCTATAGCTGTTTTGTCCCAATTGCTTTGGGCGGCCCAAGGAGTAACAGGGCCAGGGCAAAAAAGAGCAACTCCATCGGCGGGTGGCTTATACCCGCTGCATCTACAAATTGTGGTACAGCGTGTATCGGCACTTGAGCCCGGTACCTATGAGTATGAGGCTGATAGCCATTCGTTGAAGCTAGTTGGTGACCGTGTTCGGAAAGAGACTATGCACGAGCTAGGTATTGGCGATCAGCCGTGGTTGAAAGAGGCGGCTATCGTCATTGCGGTTTCAGCGAAACTCGGAGATGCGGTTAGACACTTTGAACCTCAGCCACCCCAGGGTGAGCGCGGTGCTCGCTATGTATATATGGAAACTGGAGCTTTAGCACAAAATGTTCATCTCCAAAGTACGGCTCTCGGAGTTGGTTGTGTTCTGGTGGCAGGGTTTGATGATGCAAGGGTCAAGGAAGCATTGAGATTACCCTCAAACATGGAACCAGCTGCACTGCTGTGTATCGGACAACGGCGGGATATTTCAAACAGTGCATGACAATACGCGTCACGCGGCGCCGCTTCGCTATGTAAAGGCCACCGGTGCGCTCAGCGTTATGTTTGCGACGAGATACCAAAATTGGAGTATGGATGAGTTTAGATAGATTGATTATTCGGGAAGCAAGGGATGGCGATTATAGCTCTCTCGTTGCGCTAGAGCAGAAAGTGATCGACTCTGAGCGACCGTATAACGCATCTCTGAAGAAAGAAGGTGCATATTACTACGACATCGAAAAGCTGATTTCGGATCATGACAGTAGGTTGGTCGTTGGTGAGATTTCGGGCACCATTGTCGCTACAGGTTACGTTCAGGTTCGCCGCTCCAAGCCTGCCTTGGATCATGATTGTCATGGATACTTGGGCTTTATGTATGTGAAAGAGGAGTACAGAGGGCTCGGGTTAAACAAAGTTATTTTGCAGGATCTGGTGGGTTGGGCCCAACGACGAGGATTGACGGATTTCTATCTTGACGTGTATGCGGAGAATAATTCCGCAGTTCGAGCGTATGAAAAGTTTGGCTTCCGAGGTTCTCTGCTAGAAATGAAGCTGAATCTTGAAAGTTGAATCAAAACATAACCATTGGCTGTTGTCGGACGCACCTGCGCTGGCGCTCCGGTGCGCCGCAAAGCTAGGGCGTTAGAAACGGGTTAAGCAATGAATAAGCCTGAATATCTGTATCACGGTACTCGAAAAAAGCGAGAGTTGCTTAATCCGACGCAGGGCGTTGGATATGGCATGGCAGATAACGAGTGCGGTGTTTATGCCGTCTCAGACCGAGAGTTGGCTATCCCCTTTGCCATTTCATATCGCCCTCTAGGCGACGGGGCTGTTTTCTCTGTTGAAACGTCAAAGCGCCCACCTCGAATCGTGCTCAAGGATACCGATGTCGATTGGAACCATGTGGGTTATGTGTACAAGGTTAGCTCTGAAACTTTCGAGCAAATTGATTCTGAGCAGTGGTTATCCAGGGTTCCCGTTAAGCCTGTGGAAGTCGAGGAAATCAAACCAGAATCCTATCGGGGCTGGATCGTCGACAAATCGGAAATCTAGAGACCGTGCAAAAAGTTTCTAACCAATGCAGGCACGGCGACGCCTACTACATTGCGCCTTCGGCTCCATTCCGTAGGCGCGCATGCTGCAAGCGTTAGAGTTCAAGAAAGGCCGGTGATGACTATAACGAGAAAAAGTTATTCGTTAGATCATATAGTTTTAGGTATCGTTACAGCAGTATCCAGCATTGGATCAATGTTTTCATTGTTTTCACATGATTTTGTGGTTGATCCTGTAATCTCTAAGTGGTCGGTATATATATCGTTAGGCTTGATTGTATTTTTTTGCGCTATTTATTGGTTTTTATATGCCAAGGGAATTTTTTGTTCATTCAGAGAGTCCAGTCTTTTCCCCAAGGGGTTAAAAGAGTTTGCACTATTTCTCGGAATGCCTGTATTGCTTTTTGGGTTGTTTTGGGTAAATTCGGCGTTTTTCGTTCCAAAGTTATTTACAGAAACTTTTGGTGAAGATGCTACTTTGACTGCTGAAGTAAAAAAACAATTGAGAGCTAGTCGGCGAGGGTGGGGTTGTCGGCACCGATTAGAGTTTGATTCATTTAGCCGCCATTTGTTTTTTTACTGTATTTCTGAGCAGACGTATAATTATCTTCCCGATCGGGGAATAGAAGTTGAGCTTCTGGTTAAGCAATCTGAGCTTGGATATGTGGTTAAAGGTCTAACATATGATAAAGATCAACTCTAACAAGGCCAAGCACGGCGACGCCTACTACATTGCGGCTTCGCCTCCATTTCGTAGTCGCGCATGTTGGCGGCGTTAGGTATTACTAAGGAACTCGGTATGGTCCTCACCAAGGAAAAAGGTGGGCTAAAGCTCTTGATAACTATCTGCGTAGTTTTACCGGTCTATGCTCATGGTTATTCCGCGTGGAAAGGCGGCTTCACTGAGGCTGGGTTTCAAGTACATCTCTATATTTTGCCGTTCTCCCTTCTGTTCTGCCTATTTGCTCTATCAATTTATCGGTCGTTGAGAAACAGGTTGGCGGTCACAGATTCCGGCCTTTTGGTGGAGGACTTTTCGAAAGTTGAGTTTCCGTGGGAGGTGATCGAGCGAGTCTCCACGAGGCCGCAACTTTTACCACGAGGTGGCGCATGCCTGTGGCTAGTGTTAAAAACGGAGTGTGATAGCAAGTACACAAACCGGAAAGTACGAAAACTCAATCTTCTGATCGGCATCGACGGGATACCAGTCTGCAATCTATCAACATACTCTGGCGACGTTGAAAAATTCCTAGAGATTATTGAACAGCGTGTGGCCAGTGCCTAACCAGTGCAGGCACGGCGACGCCCATTACATTGCGCCTTTGGCTCCATTCCATGGGCGCGCATGCTGCAAGCGTTAACCATCACAGGAAGAGGTGAGTATGCCAACAACAAGGACAGGCTCAGACGGCCGTAAAATAAAAATCCCAGATGGTTGGACGTCTAGGCAAGGTTCCGATGGCCGAGTAGTTCCATTGCGACCTGGCTCTACATCTCGACAAGGGGCGGATGACAGAGTTGTGGAAATTCGCCAAGGTTACACTTCTCGACAGGGTTCAGATGGGCGCGTGGTCGCAATTCCGCCCGGCGGCACAAGTCGTCAAGGTTCTGATGGAAGGGTAGTCGCGATACCGCAAGGTTATACGTCCCGCCAAGGTTCCGATGGCCGCGTTCTGGCTATTCCTCCGGGGCGCATAGCGATACAACAATCCAATGGCCGTTTAAAACTGGCTCCGCAGCGATGACGGTTAACAAGGCGCAGCAGTACGCGGCCGATGGCCGCCGGACGCCCTTTACGTGGCTCCTTCGTCGCCACTCCAAGGTCGCCGCTGTGCTTCGGCGTTAGCACCAATAAGTTCAGATATGGCAAAGGTTAAGAAAAAACTCACTCCGGCTCAAAAGCGTGCGAAGAAAGCCGCGAAGGCCGAGCGACAAAAGAAATACCAGTGGGTCTTTATGAACGGCAAGCAAGTTAGAATAAAGCGGCCACGAACCGTGGATGGCATATCGGTAGATCAGTTCATTGAGGAGAATGCTGATCCGATCTGGTTGCACCAGAATGAGCTGTGGGAGCTGATGCCGGTGGAAGACTCTATTTTCGAACCTGACCCGGCTACCGAATCAGAAACAACGGAAGATGAGAATGGGATACCGTTTTGAATTCAACCAACGGTGTTCGGTTGAGCAGTGCTAACCAGGCCATCCACCGGATGCCAAAACCTCCGCTTTGCTCCGGTTTTGCCACCGGTGATGGCGGGCGTTATGCGCATAGACAAAGAAGGAGTATTCAGGTTTGCGTGAAGATTTTCATCTAGAGTTTCCGGGGTTTAGCGGGTTCCAGTCCAGGTGTCATGTTCGAGTGCTCGCTGAATCGAAGAAGCCGATGGTCGTGATTTGCTCGCAAGTGAAAACAAAGCCTGGCACCTCGATCATGAATGCCTATGAAATAATTCGCGGCCATGTTTTCGATTATTTGGCAAAAAAGCAGTCCGAGAAGCGTCGCCACGACACTGCAGCGGAGTTGGAAGGTTTTGCCGAGACAATCGAAAAGACTAGGAAGTTGAGGGTCGCGCTAGTCGCTTACCTCTTCCGTTTCGCGGCCAGAGCACTTACAAACCGAGTGCCCATTCTCGACCAAATTAACAAGGAAGAACCGGAGCTATTCTGGATCGAGCACTGGCCCAAGGGTACAGGGCTTGGAGAAGATGTTGACTACTTGTTGGTTTCGGAAAATGAAGTAGGAGAGCCGCACTGGCAACGGATTAATTTTGCGAAGCTAGCTGAGCGTCTGGGGTACTCCGAAGCGGACTTTGAGATCCCGGATGAAGCAGTCGCATAACCAAGCCATCCACCGGATGCCAAAACCTCCGCTTCGCTCCGGTTCTGTCACCGGTGATGGCGGGCGTTATAAATCACGGAGGCTGCAACATGGATGAGATCTTGAAGAATGCTCTTGAAGAACATGGTGGAACTGATGTGGTCATTCCTTACAGTCAGGTCGCCCAAGTGTTCCCCAGCGATACCCCGCACCCTGACTCATTTGAGTACAAGGTCATAGATGAGGACAGGTTATTGTCGTGGGCACGGGAGAACTCGTGGAAAGTAGAGAAAGTACCTGCTCAAGCTGTCTCAAAAAATAGTCCACCGATCAGGTTTATCCTGATCAAGTAATTTATAACAAGTCGCAGCAGTTCGCGGCCGATGGCCGCCGGACGCCCTTTCCATGGCTCCTTCGTCGCCATTCCATGGGCGCCGCTGTGCTTCGGCGTTAGAGCCTACAGGGAGGTAGTGTCATGGCAAAGCAGATTGTCGGATGCGTGTGTTTGGCGGCTGTCCTCGTCATGGCTTCTTTGCTTGTGCCGGCAACGGTTGATGGTAGATCTGAAATGGGCAAAGTTCCTCACGGCTTCCCCTTTCCGTTTGTGTGGCAGAGCGTGGAGAAACTAGACCCACCTTCGTTTCCGCGCTCCTATGCTGTCATGCTTCCCCAGGAATATCCGACGTGGGTATCATTTGCCAAACTATCTTTGAATGTTGCGTTGGTTGGGGTCGTGGCATTTGCTGCGTTACAGGTATTCAGGCGATGGAGGTTGGGATGCAGTGTCACATGACCTCAGCAGCTCTAACCAATCATTCAAGTTCGTTCCCGGCCTGGCGGCCGTCCACCGGACGCCCTAGTCGGGCGCCGCTTAATATTGGCGTTAAAAAGCCCGGTGTGGTGCCAGAAAAAAACCGAGTCTTCCTGAGTTTACTGTGAATTACTGTATAAATAAACAGTATTATCTGTTTTTGGGACAGAGCCGAGAAAACCAAACAAGGAAGATCGTCATTGAACGCCTATCCAGCTACCCTCTGAAGACTCCCTGAGCGGATAACGCGCGGGTTGA
>Ga0208553_1000559_pt1 | contig 13311 bp, 17 predicted proteins | sample 6_EtaG_FD_184079 | JGI IMG/M metagenome (GOLD analysis project Ga0208553, IMG submission 184079) | Marine viral communities from the Subarctic Pacific Ocean - 6_ETSP_OMZ_AT15160 metaG (SPAdes) (version 2) | ecosystem: Environmental > Aquatic > Marine > Oceanic | place: Pacific Ocean | collected...
AACTTGCTCAAGCTCGGCTTTGGTTCGGGAAAATGCCAGATCAATCTCAACATTCACCTCCGAAATTCCCTGCTTGGAGACCGACTTAATCTCCTTTACTTCCTGCATGGACTGCACGGCAGCTTCGATAGGATCGGTAACCTCATCGGCCACATCTTGAGCGCTTGCGCCTTCATAAGATGTTGTGATTACCGCTTTACGAATAGTGAACTCGGGGTCTTCAAAGCGCCCAAGATTGAGGTAACTCAGGTAGCCACCCAGCAGAGTCAAAAAAATGATCACCCACAAACTGGTTCTTTTCTGAATGGCGTATGCGGCAATATTCATTACTTTTGCCCCTTAGTCTCAAGGGGCCGAACCCTCATGCCTTCACTCAACGCGCTTACACCAGCGACAACCACCTTGTCGCCCACTGCCAACCCTTCTTTAACAACCACTTGGTCATCAACCAGTTGGCCCACACTCACCACGCGCTTTTCAACCGCGCCGTTATCCCCTACCAACCAAACAAATTCGTCACCCGTGTTTGTGGGCAATACCGCCTGAATGGGCACCTGAATAACCGCCTTTTCTGGCACTCCACCTTCAGCGGGGTAGATTCGGGCATTCATACCGGGCAACACGTTTTGACCTTGAAGGTCCGTGATTTCAAGCACCACACGGTAGGTTTGAGACAGGGTGTCTGGTTCCGAAGAATAGCTTTTGTACACAACCGGTAAGCGAATGCTGCTGTTATTCTCAACCAAGGCAAACCCTTCCCTTTGGTCAGTTGGCGAGAAAAACATCTTACTTGGCACATCTACCACCACTTCAAGATTTTTGAGATCGTGAAGAACATAAATGGCCTGACCGGAATTCACGTTGCGAAAATTGTCCACCGTCTTTTGAGCGATTACGCCAGCAAAGGGCGCTCGTAGGGATGTGTTATCGAGATCCTGCCGGGCGTTAGACAGTTTGTTGTTGGCCAGATCGCGTTTGGTTTTGAGTTTCTCCAGGTCGGTTTTCGCAATGGCCTGGGTCGACTTGAAAATTTGAGCACCACGCTGATAATCCGCTTGCGCCTTATCAAACTCGACTTTTGCAGAGTTGACCGCCCGGAGAAACTCGTCCTGCTCGAGTCTAGCCAGCAACTCACCTTTCTCGACCTTGTCACCCTCGTTCACCTCCATGGCCACCATTTTTCCAGGAACACGAAACGCCAACTCGGCTCTTTCTGCAGAACGGACAACACCATTAAAGCTGATGCTGGCCAAGGCGTTATCCCCAATGGTCTGGATAACCGCAGGCCTTACAGGTGGGGCAGTTTCAGTTTCGGGTTCGGCCTGGTTGTCGGAACAGCCGGCCAGAAACAATGCGGCTATGATCGTTAAAACGCTTGAGGTACTCCGGGAAAATGAACGGTTCATTTTATCTGTTCCTTTAACTCTGTTTAGCGCAATGAAAGCGAGTCAAATGCCTGTTAAAATTGGTAGTTGATCGCGAGACTACCATGCCACTGGTTGGCATCGCCCACATCTTCAACAATGGGGCTATCTGCGGCATCGCCAAACAACCGGCTATATTGGGCCACCGCCGACACACTAAGCTTGCGAGTTACCAAAAAGGTCAGTCGGCCGTTCATACTGCTTTGAAGGTACCCACCTTCAGCGCGATAGGGCCGTAACCCGGAGCGCGCGGCATCCTCAATAGAAACATCAAACAGGGCCCTACTCCAGCGATTGCTGGCCCAGGAAGCGCCAGGGCCGGCGGCATAGAGCAATCGGTTTGTAATTTTGCCACGAAAACGCAAGTAACCGCGCACACGCACGCCATCAAGGTCACCCGAAACCGGGGCCGCAATATCGCCATTAATCTGCCATTGGCCGCTCGTCCAGCTGGCTATAGCGCCGGCCAACAAACTGCCGTGCACATCTTCAAACTGCCTTAACGCACCGGAGTTTTCCCGACCTTTTGCGTAAGACAATGCGGGCCCCAACTTCCAACGCTCGCTTTTCAAAAAGTCGTAACTAATGCCAGTAACCGGGTTGATAGATAATTGGCCTTTACGAGCCTGTATCCAGGGTAGCCCTTCCGCTTTGTAGGTATCCGCACCAAGATACTCGGGAGACCAACCACCACCAACACCAAGGCCCACAGACCATTCGCTGGGTTCTGTTTGCTGGCTATCTGTCGCTGCCAAGGTGGGGCCAGCCAATATCGCGGCAGCTGCAAACATGGCAATCTGAGTCGTCAAACAACATCGACTATTCATCATCTTGGTTCGTCACTCCAGGTTGCTATTCAGGGGCCGAGCACTATACATACATACGTGAATGTATAGAAGTGATAGTATGATGTTGATAATACCTATGGGAGATAAGCCAGATGGCCCGCCGGACAAAAGAGGAAGCGCAACAGACTCGCGAAAAGCTGATCGACGCCGCTGAAATTGTATTTCATCGCACAGGTGTCGCGCAGGCGTCGCTTAACGAAATCGCCAAAGAAGCGAACCTTACTCGCGGTGCTTTCTACTGGCATTTCAAGAACAAGCAAGAGATTTTTAAAGCGATGCTTGATAGACAGTCAGTGCAATTCGGGCCGCTAGGCCCCAGTCTGGATGAGCCTGGCGACGCAGACCCGTTGGCGCTTTTGCGGGCATCGATACTGTTCGTGGTTCGTGAAATAGAGCGGGACCCTAGCCGCAGGCGAGTCTATGAAATAGTCTTTCAGAAGTGCGAGATGACCGCGCAAAACGAGCCCATTGGCACCCTGCTCCGCAACAATGTGTTAATCGGCTCCGAGAGAATGCACGCAGCTTTTACCAGCGCCATCCGGCAAAACCATATGCCAAAAAATCTGGACATCGACAGCGCCATCACGCACCTGCACGTTCAGGTGACGGGTGTGGTTTACCTGTGGCTGTTACTACCAGGTACGTTTGATCTGCAATCCCAGGCAACGCGCTTGATTGATCTTTTCTTTAGTCAATTACCTGAGCACTTTTTGAGCGGCGAGGTTTAATGCCAGCGGTCATTATTGCCGATTTACGAATGCGCTCTTCACGTGATTTGCCAGTGCATCACTCACGGGATTGGTGCCACGTCGAACAAGTGCCAACTGATACGAGCCGATCTCAGGCAAGTTCTGGTTGGTAATTTCCTTCAGGGGAGTATTTACCAGGCTTCGCGGGAAGGGTGCGATCGCCAGATCCGCCATCAAGGCCGCTTCCTGGCCGGAGCAATTTTCACAGGTGTAGGCAATTCGGTACGGAATACCTGCTTTATCCAGAGCGCGCAGCGTCATCCGGCGCCAAGCACACCCTTCGTGGGCCACAGCAAGCGGCACCGGAGACCGCAAGAACGCGGTCGACTCTTCATGCCCTGCCCAAACCAGTGGCTCTTCATGCACGACCTCCCCCCGAATTTTCTGAACGTCACCCGAAACCGTCACCAATGCCATGTCCAGTTCCCCAGCATCTAACCGTTCCAGGTTCTGTTTACTGGAACCAACCACAACATTAACCTGAACGGCAGGGTAAGAGCGGGCAAACTGGGAAAGTACTTCCGGCAAAATGCGAGTGCCTATATCGTCTGAAGTACCAATACCCACTTTGCCTTCCAGCGACGGCGCAAGGAAGTATTGCACAGCCTCTTCGTTTAACCGTAACAACCGCCGACTGTAACCTAATAGAGCTTCACCTTCCGGGGTTAATCGAACTTGTCGGGGCTCACGAATAAATAGGCATTTCCCCAGCTTCTGCTCCAGCTGCTTTATCTGCATGCTCAGCGCCGAAGGCGTCCGGTGAACAATTTTTGCGGCACCGGTAAAGGTGCCACATTCAGAAATCGCAACAAAGGTTCTGAGCACTTCATTGTCGAGCAGCGGCAAGGTCAATTTATTGTGTCTCCATTAGGAATGGCTCAAGCATCACCTTAAGAATAACTGAAGGCAAGCTTAAGTTCTTTTCGTTTGATTGAAACCACTTAAAGCGGCACTCTCGTATCAAGACGCTCCGGTTGCGTAACGTCGTCGTAGCAACTGGGTTTAACAGGTAAGTAAATATATAGGTGACGGCAATGTTGGGTTTAAAGGCAAATCAACAAGCAACCAAACAGGCTTCCTTCTCATTGATAGAAAGCTACGCCCGGCGCCAGCATTTTCGGCGTATGGCGAACACGCTCCTTGCCGAAAAAGACGACATTCTCGCGGACTTGGGTTACGAGCGCCAAAGCATTATGGTCGCACTCAACCTGCCACTACGCACGGATGCCGTGAAGTATCTTGAACAACACCACAGAGTATGAGGCCTGCCCCAGAGGCAACAGACAGCGCCCAATAACGCATACGAGACATTGAGAAACGGCGTTCATTGGATCATGCTTATTGTCTGTAAAGCATCTGGGGCAGCGCCATGTTTGGATCGCCAAGATTAATTTACATCTGTTTTGCAGTATCCACCCTCATTCTGGGAGTGGTTCTTCTATTCTGGCGCCCAATTTGGCTTGTGCCTTGGTTCTTATTGTTCGCACTCACCCTGGTTGGCGCTTGGGATCTTCAATCCAAACATAATGTGCGGATGGCTTGGCAGACACCCAACCTTTCGGCACAACGAGAGACATTGAAGGTGCGATAAGCCCTTATCACCGGGTTCACGATGGCGACACTCGATCAGGTGAAAATGATTGAAAACCAGCACAACATTCAGAGTTCAGCACTCCCATTGAACTCATGCAGTTTGTTGAGCGTTTGCGTAAACTGTGCGGTGGCAAACCGGTAGGATTCAAGCTCTGCCTCGGCAAGCAGGATGAATTTATGGGCCTGTGTAAAGCCATGATTGAAATCGGCATACAGGTCTCTCGATGTCCCCAAAAAGCCGAACGCGTGCGAAACTTCCACGATACAACCGTGAACTCTTTTCTTGATATCACTGGCGCAATGGCGCCTCGAATCCCCTGATGAACTTACGCTTGAGCACATCTACCATCGACCTGAGTTTGGTCCTGCCTGCACTTATCGAGAATTTCACCCTCTGGTAGAGCCCGGAGACTTCCTTTCCGGAGTTATACCCTCTGAGTACTCAGCAGACTGGGAAAAGGCTCATGCAGAACGGTTTTAAAACATAATCCTCCCCCCCCCCTATTCCACACAGGAGACATCTCATATCAACGTAGGGCCCGGGGGCCATTCGCCATCTTAATGGCTTATACGACTCAAAGAAAAACCACATGCCCATGATCGCCATCGTTGGCCAACAAGCCCGGATGAGTGAAGATGACCCAAAGTTTGACACCTCCCAGGATATTTCCGACTTTGCCTACAATCACTATGCCGAACTGTTGGGACTGTAGAGGCTGCGAATGAGCAAGCGTGACGATGTAGGTACACTCTGGGATGAAGCCCTGGCAGCAGGCAATCCGGGAAGGCGCCCATATTGCGGTGGCATAACGCTCCGGCGTATTATCGTTTTTCAGGTAACCGTGCGCCCTTCGGGGGCCGGTCAATAAGCGGGCAATTCCGGCACAGAGGCAAGCCCGGCAACCGGTAACGCAAGCAACATTGTTGCCGCTGGCGTTGCGGTTCAACCCCCTCTCCCCGCTCTACGTAACGAACCGGATTTGCCATGGGGTTCGATTGACCGCTCGGCCGTTTGTTCAGTGTGACCAGTTGGCGACCATCCATCAGGAGGCTATCTGGCACACCAGCGGACTCCAAAGTGCGAATGAGCCACTCGAAATAATTAGCTGCGTTGTTCCACAGCACACGACGCGAAATTTTTATGTGGGCACACCAACCCTCGATAAGAGGCGCGAAGTTATGATCCAACAGTTCCCCGAAACGCTCAAATGAATCCTGCGGGGTCGTCTCGAAGGGGCGCCCCTCATGGGGTAACCGGAATGCCTCAGGTAGCCCGCCCTTACCCAGAATCACCTCAACCTGATCCAGGGCAACGGGCAGTTTATGGCCAGACATTAAGCTGGCGACCACTACAGGTGCAGTGAGTTTTGCAAAATAGTGTCTGGACCACAGGGAGATAAGAGCACGCTGATCATCACCAGGCTGAGAGCACCGATATTCCGCAAGCAGTCGGGCAAGACCCTCTCCCGAAATCAGATCCCTGGCGGGTATGCCTATCCGTTGATCCTGGCCTTTCACCACTAGCACACCACGGTAGCGCTCGAAATTACCAACAAACAAATGATCGAGAGCAGGAATGGCCATAGTGTGTCTGCTTCATCCTTGGGTTTTACCTCTTCAAGAGGTTAAGTGAGTCTATTATTAACGCTAATGCGAATACCTATCATTATATATTTAAAAAAGCTTATCTGTTAGTGGTAACCCCACAAGCCACTGGTAAAAATAGATTCTTGAGTTCGGAATGGGTAGCGAAGGAGAACAGATCTTGGCTTGGTGTCAGGTACTGACCGAACAGAATCGCCATGGTTGTCAAAGCACTGAAGCCCGCGCCTGGCACACCGCCCATTGGGATGAATCTGTTTATCGTACAGGCCACGCAACCGGGTCTGACTCAGCGCATGGTCGTGCAAGGCATCCTGCCCCGGCATTCCCCAAACCCAATGCTCGGGTAGCTTTCACGCCGACGGCGCGCCCGCATGACGACTTCATCGCCGTCCTCTAAAAAGGTACGCTCCTCACCACTGGCCAGCGTGAGTGGCTATTTGCCCCCACCCGTGCTTTCAAACAGGCTACCGACCGCATCGGGGCTCTGACTCGATAGGGTTCCGGAACCGAACAGGTCACCTGGTTGCAGCTTGCAGCCACCGACGCTGTGATGCGCGACCATCTGGGCGACAGTCCAGTACATGTTTTGCGTATTGCTCAACGCCAGCCGCTTGATCGGCATCGTCGAGCAGGTATAGCAGTGGATCACCGTCTGGCCGCGCCGGTTGGCAACGCGCCAGGCAATGCTTCCGTGCTGAACTCGTTGCCGAAACCGGATTGGTAGGTAAGTGCATCGGGTGAAGGCTGTGATGGCATGTTCACCTCTTGTTATAAACCCGAGCGGTCTCTCACCCCAACACTCGGTCGGCTAAGTCGTTTTCAGCACGCCACGACGTACCTGATCACGCTCGATCGATTCGAACAACGCTTTGAAGTTTCCCTCCCCGAAACCTTCGTCGCCTTTGCGCTGGATAAACTCAAAAAACACTGGCCCCATCAGGGCTTCCGAGAAAATCTGCAACAACAGGCGGGAGGCGGTGTCATAAACCGCATGCCCAAGGCTTTCAGCGCATCCCAAGTGCACAACAGATCATCGGTAAGAAAAGCCACATGCTGAACGCCTTCACCGTTAAATTGCATGAGAAATTCTTCGATTTGTCCGGCGCCCTGTGGGGATTCCTCGTTCAGCGGAATGCGAATCTTGCCGTCCGGCGCGGCCATGGCCTTGGAGGTCAGGCCGGTGTATTCACCTTTAATATCGAAGTACCGGAACTCGCGGAAATTGAACAGCTTCTCGTAGAAATTCGCCCAATGAGCCATGCGCCCTCGGTAGACATTGTGGGTCAGGTGGTCGATCTCTTTCAGCCCGGTGCCTTTGGGGTTGCGATCAACGCCATCAATGTACATGAAATCAATATCGTAGATTGAGGTGCCCTCGCCGAAGCGGTCGATCAGGTACAGCGGTGCGCCTCCGATACCTTTAATCGCCGGCAGCCGCAACTCCATTGGCCCAGTGGGGATGTCCATTGGCTGGGCGCCCAGCTCCAGTGCACGAGCGTATGCGTCATGGGCATTCTTGACACGGAAGGCTATACCGCAAACTGAGGGCCCGTGCTCTGCGGCAAAGTAAGACACCACGCTCTTGGGTTCGCAATTGAGGATCAGGTTGATCTCACCCTGACGATAAAGCGATACGTTCTTGGAGCGGTGGTTAGCCACCTTGGTGAACCCCATCATCGCAAAGAGGGGTTCCAGAACATTTGGGGTCGGTGAGGCGAATTCGATGAATTCAAAACCCATCAGGCCCATGGGGTTATCAAACAGATCAGCCATTGTCAGTCCTTTATTCACTCATGCGGGTTTGTCCGGTAACAGCGGCGGCTGCGGATAGCACTCCTCCAGATACTCGATGATTGCCGGCGACTGAATTAGCACCTGATCGTTTTCCACACGCAATGCCGGCACCCGCCCCTGGGGATTTAGAGCCCGGTATGCAGGCTTAAGCTGTTCGCCGCCATCACTCGCCAGGTTGATGGGTATGGAGTGGCAATCCAGCCCTTTTAACTCCAGCGCAATGCGTAAGCGATAGGAAGAAGAGGAACGGTAGTACGTGTAAAGATCCATCGTGCCTGCCCTGTTTCACTACGCACTATTCAATCTGGGTCGAGATCGCGCATGTGTCAAGTTGCTGTCGTCGTGGGGTATGCGCCCGAGCGGATCCGGATATGATTCATGATAACGAGCAGGCAATCGAGTTCAGCGGCTATCATTGGCTTGGCCTTTCTTACTCGCCTGTTCGGCGGCAAACCGATTAGCAATATCCTTTTCCTGATCGACATGGCGAAAGGACGAAGAGGATGAAAAGTCCGTAGCGTTCAGTTTCTCAACGGTTTTACGGAGCTTTCGGCGCTGCAGTATTGACGCCAACTGTTTTGTATCCCATGAAGCTGGCCTCAGAGCGAAACGACTCTCACCGACCTTTAGATCGAAACTCCGCTCAGCGCCAATTGGCATATTTTCTGGCCCATAAATACCTATCAGGCGAAGGGTAAGGCGGGTGAACTCAAGATCGCCTTGCGGAACACTGCCACTCATCCGGATACCTTCATCTCGGGCAAGGCGCTGGATCAGTTCGCAAAAAGTGCCAATGTGCAAAAAACCACCGGGTTCTATAGGCCCCTGTCTCGTGTTCTCTACTCCATCCACCGATAGCTGTTCCGCGGATGATTGACCGCGCCTCCCATCAGGATCCTCATCACCTTCAGTGTATTCCTGCTCGAAATCCGTGACATCCATCGTGATCGTGCCTTCCGAGGTTTCGAGTTCGACAATAATATATTCAATGAATACAGATTCCGCACTCATATTGCTGATAAGACAGAGCGCATTGATATCTTTGTTGCGGCCTCGGTTGATGATCAGCCGAGGACTGCGCTGCCTTCGGAAACCAAGATACAGAAGTTGAGCATAAACCAGCCATATAATCACCGAGGCTAAACTGGCTAACACAGAAAGCACATTCTGATGTTCGGCTATCCAGTTATACATAGTGCTGCCGCCTTGTCGTTCAAACGCTCGCTCCCTACTGAAAAATAATTTGCCACGTTTCTCGAGCGGGATGAAATACAAAATACTACCAAAACCAAGTACACCCAGCGACGATCGCAATAACCAAATATATTAAAGCCCGATAAAGCGCCAGTAATAAGCTGCCATCCTAGCGCGTCCGCTACGTATCTGTTCAGCAGTTGAAGGAAATGGGACTATTATGTCTGCATGACGTTTTTACCGAGCAAGCTCAAAAACGTCGCACCACGGGAAAACAAAAACCATGGCGACCGCCCCAGGTTGCCGACCGCGAGAAAAGGAGAAGGCGATGCAATCCGCAGACGCATTCAAGGCCGCCCGCCAGCAACTGCTGGATCTGCGCGAGGACTACGATCGCGCCTACGAGACTTTCAAATGGCCCGAGTTGGATGAATTCAACTGGGCGCTGGACTGGTTTGACGACTACGCCAAAGACAACGACAAGATCGCGCTTTGGCTCGTGGACGCCGACGGCAGCGATTACCGTTACAGCTTCGAGCAGATGCGACAACGCTCGAACCAGGTGGCCAACTTCCTACGCGGCAACGGGCTTGGTCGGGGCGATACTTTACTGATCATGCTCGACAACGTCATCGAACTCTGGGAGACCATGCTGGCTGCCATTAAGCTGGGTGCCGTCGTGATTCCTGCCAGTACGCTACTATCGCACAAGGATCTTGGCGACCGCTTGGCGCGCGGTGGCGTCACCCATATCCTCGCCGCCGAGGAACATGTCCCGAAATTCGAGGGCGTAGCCGAGGGCCTGACCCGTATTGTCGCTGGCGAACCCAGCGGGCAGTGGATTGGTTACGGGGCCTCGCAGCAATCACCCGTCAAATTTGAGCCCGAGGGCGTGACCCACGCCACCGACCCGATGCTGCTTTATTTCACTTCAGGCACCACTTCCCTCCCCAAGCTGGTGCTGCATACGCATCAGAGCTATCCCGTGGGCTCGCTTTCGACCATGTACTGGCTCGGACTACAGCCTGACGATATCCATTTCAATATCAGCTCGCCTGGCTGGGCCAAGCACGCTTGGTCCAATCTGTTCGCACCCTGGGATGCTGGCTGCACGGTGTTTATCTATCGACAGCCGCGTTTTGACGCGCCCGCCACGCTGCAAGTCATCGCCGACAAGGGCGTGACCTGCATGTGCGCACCGCCCACGGTTTGGCGCATGCTGATCCAGGAGGATCTGTCGGCCTACGACGTCAAGCTGAAGAGCTTGGTTGGTGCAGGCGAACCGCTCAACCCGGAAGTGATTTCGCGGGTGGAGAAACTCTGGGGTCTCAGAATCCGGGACGGCTACGGCCAAACCGAAACCACAGCCCAGATTGGCAACCCGCCAGCTCAGGAAATGAAATCCGGTTCGATGGGCCGGCCCTTGCCCGGCTACAAGATTTCGCTGCTCGATGCACACGATAAGGAACAGAACGAAGGCGAAATTGCCATTGATGTGCGCAACCAGCGCCCACTCGGGTTAATGCAGGAATATCGCGACGACCCCGAGCGCATGGCTCAGGCGCTGCACGACGGCTTTTATCGCACCGGCGACGTGGCCAGCCGCGATGAAGACGGTTATTACTGGTACGTCGGCCGCGCGGACGATGTGTTCAAGAGCTCGGACTATCGGGTCAGCCCGTTCGAACTGGAGTCCATTCTCATCGAACATGAATCCGTGGCCGAAGCTGCTGTCGTACCTGCGCCTGATGAACTGCGATTGAGCGTGCCCAAGGCCTATATCGTGCTACGCCGAGACTACGAGCCTGGCCCAGAGGCAGCCAAGGCGTTATTCGCGTTCGCCCGTGCGCGCATGCCGCCGTATATGCGGATTCGCGAGCTGGAATTCGCCGAGTTGCCCAAGACCATCTCCGGCAAGATTCGTCGTGTTGAACTACGCGCTCATGCCGCCAGCGAGGACCGGGGTGAATATGCTTATACCGAAGCGGATTTCCCTGAGTTGAAAGGCTGATCATGAAATAACACCGGCCTCTCTAAGTGCCTCAACCTCCTTTTCAGTCATACATATGACTCGTTTTAGGACCTGAGCCGACTGCTCCCCCAACAGCGGCGGAGCGGTTCGGTACACCCGGTGATTGAGCAATAAATGAGTTTTGGGTTGATCCGTTGCAGGCTCTCGTAGTCAAGACTGTAACGTTTGAGACCACCCACTTTGAAATTCTCAATCACCACATCGGATTCAGCTACCAGCTTACAGATCAGCTTCTGCCCTTCAGGATGCGTCAGATCAATCGCAAGGGACTGTTTATTTCGATTGGCGCTCAGGAAATAGGCAGAGATCTCTGCATCAACATCATCCCCCTGGAGATAGGGCGGCCCCCATGAGCGTGTGTCGTCGCCCGTAGCTGGCCGCTCTCTCTTAATGACCTCGGCGTCCCAGATCGCCCAGGATCTGGGACGCCGAGGGGCCCGCCAAAACCCTGGAAAGATCCAGCACATGCAGGTGTGACAGGGAACCTGACATTCAATTCTCCTTTAATTCGCCTTCTAGCGCATGCCGCCGAGGCAGAGGTATTTGAGCTCCATGAACTCATCCAGACCGTACCGTGAACCCTCCCGGCCAAGGCCACTTTCCTTGACGCCGCCAAAGGGGGCTGTCTCTGTCGAAATAATCCCGTCGTTGATACCAACCATGCCCGTTTCAAGAGCCTCAGCAACGTGCCAGATACGCCGTATGTCATTGCTGTAGAAGTAAGCCGCCAAACCAAACTCCGAATCGTTGGCCTTGGCAATCACCTCCTCTTCTGTCTCAAATCGAAACAGCGGCGCAACCGGACCGAAGGTTTCTTCACTGGCCACCAGCATGTCCTGGGTTACATCCGTAAGAATGGTTGGCGTGAAGAACGTGCCGCCGAGCGCATGTTCCCCGCCGCCCAGAACGACTTTTGCACCTTTGTCTGTTGCATCGGAAATATGCCGTTTGACCTTATCCAGGGCCGCCTGATTGATTAGCGGGCCTTGCTGGGTATCGCCTTCGAGGCCAGCACCGACCACCAGTTTACCGACGGCGTCCTTCAATTTTTCTACGAAAGCATCATAAACGCCGGATTGGACATAGATACGGTTGGCGCAGACGCAGGTTTGCCCGGTGTTACGATATTTGGAGGCCATAAGCCCGGTTACGGCCGCATCAAGATCGGCATCGTCAAAAACGATAAACGGCGCATTGCCACCCAGCTCCAAGCTCACTTTCTTGACCGTGCCGCTGGCCTGGCGCATCAACAGCTTGCCAACCGGCGTTGAGCCCGTGAACGATACTTTGCGAACGATTCGGCTTGTCGTTAACGCCTCACCCACCTCCGGCGCTTGGGCCTTAGAACAGGTTACGATATTAAAAATCCCGGGAGGCACCCCCGCCGACTCTGCCAGCACGGCCAGTGCAAGGGCGCACAAAGGGGTATCTTCCGCAGGTTTGACGACAACCGGGCAACCAGCCGCAAGCGCGGGCGCAACCTTTCTGGTAATCATTGCCACTGGAAAGTTCCACGGAGTAATGGCCGCGACAACCCCTACAGGCTGCTTAATAACCACAATCCGCTTATCCCGACCGTGGCCGGGAATGACATCGCCGTATGCCCGTTTGGCTTCCTCCGCAAACCACTCGATAAAACTCGCTCCGTAGGCCACTTCGCCCCGTGCTTCCGCAAGTGGCTTTCCCTGCTCTGCCGTCATAAGCCGAGCCAAGTCTTCCTGATGGAGCATCACCAGATCAAACCATCGCCGGAGAACGTTCCCACGATCCTTAGCGGTGCGGGCCCGCCACTCAGGCCACGCAGCCTCCGCCGCCTCGATTGCCAGCGCTGTGTCTTGCGCGCCCATGTCCGGCACAACTGCCAGACTCTCCCCATTGGCGGGGTTGCTGACAGAAAAAACCTTACCGGATTGGGCCTGAACCCACTCTCCGTTGATGTAAGCGCTCTCACGTAAAAGTTCAGGATTCGTTAAACGAATAGTCATTACAGTCCTCACAAGAGAGAATCAACGTTCCCAGAGCAAATAGCTTTCAACTACATCTCTGACGAATACAGCGTAGCCATCAACCTC
>Ga0208553_1000560_pt1 | contig 13303 bp, 9 predicted proteins | sample 6_EtaG_FD_184079 | JGI IMG/M metagenome (GOLD analysis project Ga0208553, IMG submission 184079) | Marine viral communities from the Subarctic Pacific Ocean - 6_ETSP_OMZ_AT15160 metaG (SPAdes) (version 2) | ecosystem: Environmental > Aquatic > Marine > Oceanic | place: Pacific Ocean | collected...
TTTGGGGTTTGTCTGGATTTATCGGCTTTGCCGGGCCACTGGGGTTATTGCCAGGTGCGTGCTCGTAGAAGTCTTCCTGAAACCAGTCTCGCGTCCACTCCGCCACGTTCCCTGTCATGTCCTAGAGGCCGATAGGGTTGGGGTGGTAACTGCTTACTGGGCGGCGCTCGAACTTAACCGATGATTGCATCAGGGTATTGCCCGACGGCGGAATTGATGGGTCCACATATTCTTTTGGGCGACGCAGGTATGGATCTTTTTCAATAGTGCCTGAGTCAGTTGCGTAAGGAACATTCGTCCCTCGGCTACGGGCCGCATATTCCCACTGTCGGCTGTGCTTCAGTAGGTAGTGCAAACGGTAGTCCGGTTTGCTCTGCCAGCCAGGCACAGTAACCTTCTGCCTCTCCATAATTGGGCACTCGAGCGGGCTTGCGATAGTAGTTGGGTGATAACGGGTCGTCCGTTGCTTTTACATACTTTTTATAGATGAAGTCGTCTGCGTACAGATGAGTGCGGTCAAGAGCTTCGTAATAGACCTTCATTTCTCCCCACGTTGTTTCGTAACGAGAAATGGAGTAGCTGTCAATACTCACTTCAACAGCGGGACGGCTAAAGCCAGTGAGAGTTATATAAAGTGTGCCGCTGGCGCGGCCAACATCCCCCAGCATGAACGTACCGCCTTCTACAAACACTTGATTTTCAAGGGCCCGGTCAATGACTTGCTGCGTAGCTTCGGATTCAATGGTGCTGCCTAATAGGCTACCGCAGCCGGTCATTAGCGTGGATCCTAAACGTTCAAGAAGCAGGGATGAGGTTTCCTTCATGGAGCTACCCATATCATTCCGGTAGAATCCTGTTCCACTATCAACACAAGCCGGAAAGGATGCCGCACCCATGAATACGCCAAGAAATCTCACCTGTTTTCTCACTTTCTCGCTGCTCAGCGTCATTGGTCTGCCCGGTTGCAGCTCTTATTACGAATCACAGGCCAAGGACATGGTAGAGCGCCAGATGGATGCCATGGTGTTTGTGGAGGGTGGCGAGTTCATGATGGGAAATCCAGGGGGGTGGAGCATTCGTCGCGACACCATACCGGTTCACCGAGTGGTTCTGGATGATTTCTATATCCAAAGGTATGAAGTGACTCAGGGGGATTTTGAGTTGTTTATGAAGGTGACGGGGTATGAGCCTTCCGATGATCGCTACGACAACAAAAGAGATGAATGGCCCGACCGTTTTGATGATGAATTGCCAGCCGTTGCATCTTGGGTAGATGCGAATGCGTTCTGTCAATGGCAAGGAGAAAGAGTCGATAGGAAGGTACGACTCCCCACAGAGGCAGAGTGGGAATTTGCTGCACGAGCCCGGGGGGAAATGCTTCGCTATGCAACCGAGAGCGGTGAAGCAATTGAAGGTGTCACCATGGCCGCTGAAGTCAAAAATAGCAGGTACGACACACCACCCTATGAAGTTGCGATGGCCACCCCGCCAGGCACATTTCCGCCAAACCCGCTGGGCTTATATGATATGTCGGGAAACGTCGGGGAGTGGGTTAGCGACAACTTTTCAGAGAATTACTATGAGCAGTCACCAATCGATAATCCTCAAGGCCCCACAGAAGGCCAAAGAGATATGTTTGAAAAACTACCCTATCGGGTTCTCCGAGGCGGCGATTATAAAGAATTCCTCGGAAATACAACGGTTACCCGCCGCAAAGGATCTCAGACGCTCGCATCTGAAACCCGCGGGTTCAGGTGCGCTGGAAACCCGGAATAAAAGTGTTTGCGCATGACCTAGCTGAGCATAGCTGACAACCATTGCTCAGCTTTTTGAGACTGAGAAGAATGCAGTAACTGGCGAACAACCAACTTCCTATAATTGGTTTTGAAATCGTGGAACCCACCTTTCTTCCCCGCATTTCCGATAAGCTTCAGGATCTCAATCAATTCCCGATGCTTAGTTACCGTCTCTAGAATTCGCATACTCGCTTGATCAGCAATTGCCCTGTAAGGATCTTCAAAGCTGAATTGAGCGGAACTATCTTCTAACAGAATTTCCAATAATTCAGCCTTAGCAGAAGGGGTTAGTTTAACCACATCTTTATTTGAAATAACTGCCTCAGCAACATCTCGAACTTTCGTGTTGGTTGTGTTCAGATCCGCCCAGAACTTTTCAATTCTTTCAGATCCCTGGGACAAAAATTCCTCAAAGTCTGACTCTGTTATAATAAATGCTTTCAAAAACAATGTGATCTGTTTGTATGCTCCCTCATCAATCCAATCCAGAAACCTGAAATCACTCTGCTCCAGCGACCAACGAACAAACTTAACCAACTCCCAAATCTGCGTTCCGTTAAGTTCCGCGGCGACACCACCGCCACCGCCTGGCCCGAGCACCAAATGGCCTTTCATATAGGCTACAAGTTTGCTTTCCTGGAGACCTATCCGGAAATCGAATCCGATACCAATGCCGGCAGAAACAGCTAGCTCACCTTTAACTTCCAACAAAGACCGATATTCGGAGTCAGCGTCACGTTGCTTGTCGCTAACAGAACCAGGTCTGGGTTTGCTCGGCTGGGATTCAGTGACTTTCTGATAAGCCCCCTTCCACTTAACCCCAAACGTCGCCTCATTACTTAGGCTGGCACCCGCAAAGGCTTCTCCATTGGTTTCACCGGAAATGCCCACGTTCCCCGGCGCACTGGATATCTTCGCATTGGCTGCAAGGGATGCACAGGCTCCGGCAAACCCCCGGATTCGGTACTCGGCATCTGCTCGGAAATAACCGCAGTGAAGCTCTTTCTGATTACCTTCATGGCTCTCGTATTTTAGAATTAATTCCGATCCTAACTTATTCGGAATCTGGGCCTTCAGAACGGCCTCGCCCTGCATGAGGCTGTATGCACCTTCCAGTTTTCCGCCGATGTAGGCTTCATTTTTTTCCGGGTCGTAGGCAGCGGCCAGGCCACACTGGGCAGCAAATCGGAACATCTGGGCCTCGGCACTGGCGGAAAAGCGACCATCCTCGGTGGATACTTCCTTTTTTAGAAGCTCCACTTCAAGTCGGTTGAAGAAATTGTCGTCCTTGCTTTTCCATTCCCCCAGTTTGAGCGACAGGGTCTTGCTGGTTTTTAGTGCCTCTTTGGCACCGCCCCAGGCGCGTTTAAATTCGCCCGCACTCATGGCTGCCCGGACATCGGATGTTTTCAGGGACTTCCAGTTCTTGCGTAGCTGATCCACTACTTCCCGACGCATGTAGCGGTAACCGCCGGTACCAGTGTGTTTCACTTCCACCAGGGGGTGCCGTCTCATCGACGCCACCTGGGGCCTCGCGATATGTTCTACCGGGGTGCTATTGCTTACCAGTTCTCTCAGTTTTTTCTCTATATCGGTCATTAGTGACCGGCGTTCTTCCCGACGTTTGCGGTGCACTTGCACCGTATCATCGGCAATTACGGTAGCCAGCCAGACGGCAGAGCTGACTTTGGCAGAATACTCAATGACATAGTCCATATATGGGAGTAGGTCAGCGTCCAATTCCCGGAACCGTTTAGTCTTTGAAGCCAGGCTTTCGATATCCGTTTCGGAGATGTAGTTTGGCCAAAGGGTAGCCTCTTTAAGCTTGACCGCTTCGTAACGAAACTGGGCAACTATCGACTTAGACTTTTCGGATTTTTCTGCCACCCGGTATTCAATTTCTGCTTCCAATGCTGCCCGAAGGAGCTTCAGGCGCTCATCCATGCGGGAGAGATCCTGCTCATAGCCTTTCGTAGCCTTCTGGTGGGCCTCTATTTTGTCAGTGATCCCTGGTAGCGTGGATTCCAGCTCACTGCAATAGAGAGTAAACAACTGCAGCGATAGTCGGTCTCTGGAGTCCTGGAGATTGCGCTCTCGGCCGGGAATAAGAACCTGCTGACGGACATTACGGATTTCGTAGTGGATCCGCTTCTTTCGGCGAATCTGGTGCTCCAGGCGTTTTTGCTCACGCTTCCAGCGGACTTCATAATCTGCTAGCAACTCACGGGCAGTGGTGCTGTGATCCGGTTTCGGTAGTGCACCCAATGCCTTCAGCTTGTCCCAGGCCTTTGCCCTTGCTTCAGGAATCTTGTCCTCAGCACCTTTCTCTGCCTCAGCCAGTTCCGCGAGGGGCCCATTTAGGGTGCGAGTCTCTTCTTCCAGCTCATTCAGCTGGGTTTCGGTCAGAGCAAATACCTGCTCGCCATCGTCGGTAAGTTGAACAAGGGCTACACATTCCAAGGCGCAGTCGGAGCATTCAGTATCGTCTGATGAATCATCGTTAGCAGAGTGTGCCGGTGGCAGAGGCTTGGTCAGTTCAGCAGCCTTGGGAACCAACAGGCTCCAGCCCGCTTCAATGTGATTCACATCTTTGATAACCGGGTTCTCGGCCTTGATCGCATCCAGTGATACTTTGTAGCGAGTGGCAATGCCTGAAAGGGTTTCGCCAGCTTGAACTTTATGTTGTTGCATGGTCGCACTCCATTAAGCATTCCATTGCTTCAAGACGATCTTCGTCGGTCATATCAGCATTTTCCACTAAGGCTCTGAATGCCGAATTGGACAATAGAGGTTTGTCACTCTGAATGGCCAGCCTCAGCCATCGTTCCTGTTGGGCAACCTTAAGAAACCCGTGATCATGAGCATGTCGCAGCTGCTCCAGCACCCATAGGCGTTTATCTCCGTCAGAACTGAGATGGTCGTTGTACACCAAAGCCCAGCGACCGGCCCTGTCTGCCATTCGATAATCAGGCAAACTGTCCAACTGTGATTCGGACAGCTTCCATTCCAAAGCAGGCAAACCCGGCTTTATTTCGCTATGATCCTGCCAACTTAACCACTGGCCTGTGTCGTGCCAGAGCAACATCCAATCTGGCGGAAGAAGTCCCTGTGTTCGGGGTCCTAACGCAGCCAAAAGGGCTTTCAGGGAGCGAGGGTCATAGAAACGGAGCAGGCGGTCATCAGATTTCGCCAAGGCAAATAGGCGACTTCTGCTCCAAGCCAGAGTTTGCTCATAGTCCAGGCTGTTTTTCATCAGTATGCCGATCGCTCCGGCTGTCAGAATGTCCGTAACGATTGCCTGAAAGTCAGCCGGGCCACGCAAATCGACCAAAATGGGGCCAAACTGCCAGCCGCTCTGCCATCGAGTACCTTCAAGAAGGGAAGTCCAGTGGATGGGGCCCCGATCCATGGCGCTATACAGAGTCTTCAAAAACTCCAGTGTCCCAGCCAGATCAATTAGAGCGAAATCTGGCACTACGGGTACTTCAGGCGTTGTAGATAATTGGTCAAGCGTGTTGATGCAGAGTGCAGCGTCCATGCTCATCGTACTCGCAGTCAGAAATGATCGAGGCGCCCTTACTGGTGGATTCTTTCAGTAAAGCTGAGTAATCGGTAACAGGGTTCTGTGCGTCTGCAGTCGCATTACTCCGCTGGCTGTTAAGTGCAAGCGTGGCTGAATCACCACCAACGCGCTCGGCCCCTTCAGAGCTAGGTAATACAGGAACCTTGGCGGCTATGGAAGCACCACTCCCAGGCCCACCCCCAGAATTCATCCTTACCAACGGCCCGGAAATAGTCACCCCACCAGGATCAACCTTCACAAAACTCCCACCGGCTTTGAGCGTCACTTCTGCCCCAGCCTCGATAACAATCTTCAACCCGGCTTTGTGGTGGATTTCATTCCCCGCTTCCACGAGCTGGGATTTGCCGAGTTTGCTGTGGTGGCTGCCGTTAACCGTAAGGCTGTAGTCGCCGCCGATCTTTTCCCGGTGTTCGCCGTCTCCCGTTGAGTGGTCGTTGGCTTTCACTTGGCTGAAGCGATCGTTTCCCACGGTCAGGTGGCTGTCATTTTTGATCACCTCGGTGCGGTTATTTTCGGTGAGCAGCTCCAGGTCTTTTTGAGCGTGAATGTAGATTTGCTCTTTGGCCGCCTCGTCTTCGAAACGTAGCTCGTTGCTGCCTTCACCCTTGTGGGTCTGGGTTTTCAGGGTGGTGCGGGTTTTATGCTCAGGCAGGGAGTAGGGCGGTGTGTTGGTGGCGTGGTGTGTTGTTCCTGTGATGATGGGCTGATCTGGGTCGCCATCGAGGAAGGAGACGATCACTTCGTGGCCGATTCTTGGTAACGCCATGAAACCATACTGGCCGCCGGCCCAGCCCTGGGTCACGCGCAGCCATGCGCTGCTATGTTCGTTGTTTTCAGAATAGCGGTCCCAAGGAAATCTAACCTTTACCCGCCCATATTCGTCGCAGTGAATCTCTTCGCCTTCCGGGCCGGTCACGATGGCAATCTGGGGCCCGTCCATCAGGGGGCGGTGATCGCACAATGGCCGCCAGGTTTTGGTGGCCGGAACAGCGCTGAACAGGTTGTGGTAAGTCGTCGGTTTAGAGCCGCCTTCTTCTGCGAGTGCTTGGGGTTGCTCGCCCACGTGGGTGATGGCGGTAAGTAGCCATTCCCGGTTCAGCTTATTGCTATCGTGGTTGGTGAGTTCCACTTTAGCGCCGCAGGTAAAATCTGGGCGATTGCTTTCGCCGCTGGCGAGGCTGACGTCGTTTCTAAGGGCGTCCAGCCGAGCTTCCGTAAAGGGCTGGCCGCTGGCGTCGGCTTTAAACCTGCCTGGGTAGTCGAAGTGTTGGTAGTCTTGGCGATGGCTGGCACCGGCTGCGCTGCGTTCGTGCATCAGCGCGTAGGCAGGGTTTTTGAAGGTGTAGTCTTGCATGGCTACGGAGGCGGCTCGAACACGCTCTTCGTGGCGGAAGTGGAATACCGCAGGCTGTTTGGTGCTTCCGCCTGCTTTGCCGTTATATTCGACGGCTTCCAACCTAGGCGCATCGCCGTGATGGTCGGCTATGATCAGGCCGGGTTGCTCGTCTCCCTCTACACCGCCGTGCTGGTAACGGTAGTGCCAACCTTCTTCTGCAGCCAATCGTTCAATGAACGCCAGATCGCTTTCCCGGTGTTGTACGCAGTATTCCCGTTCTTGTGGGGTGCGTTTGAGATCAAACACCGAACCTACAATGCCTCTTTCTTCCAGCAGGGTGCGCACGATGGTGTCTGTAGTTTGGGTTTGGAATATGCGGCTGTTGTGCATCAGCCCTAAGCGCGATAAGGGTGGCTGATCACTATTTACTGCATATCAGAATGTGATGGTCAACGCGCGGGATTTTGCCGTAATTCGTCTGTATAATACCGCACCCAGATCGACCGCCCCAAGGCAGGGGCGCTGCGTCCAAAACCTCAACGCTTAAAAAGGAAGATGTCGTTGAAGACCCTGAATATTATCAAATACGTTTTTGCATTTATTGGTGCCTGCATGCTGGCCGGTGCTTTTGCTTCCTACAACAGCACCGTTTCATTTTTGGAGCGCTCTGAGACCGCACAAGGCACAGTCGTTGAGCTGATACGCTCCCGCTCCAGTGATTCGATTAGCTATTATCCAGTTGTCCAATTCACTGCCCGCAATGGCCGTGCAATCGAATTTCAGTCCAGCACGGGCTCTAACCCGCCTCCGTACAACTGGGGCGAACAGGTAACCGTGTTTTACGAGCCGGCCAACCCGGAAGGCGCCATGATCAATGGCTTCTTCTCCCTGTGGGGTGCGGCGCTGATTATCGGCGTTTTAGGCTCAGTGTTCGGGCTGGTCGGTGGCGGAATGATGGCTTATGGCATGATGAAGGGGCGCTCAAAAGCCTATCTCGAGAAGAGCGGCGTCGAAATTCATGCTGTGTTTCAGGCGGTAGAGCAAAACACTAGCCTGACGGTAAATGGCCGTAACCCGTACAGAATTGTATGTCAGTGGCAGCACCCGCAAACTCGCGAGCTTCATATTTTCCGTAGTGAAAATTTATGGTTTGATCCGACCGATCACGTCAACCAAGAGAAAGTTCCGGTGTTGGTGGACGAGGGAAACTTCAAGAAGTATTGGGTTAATACGTCGTTTTTGCCGAAGTTGGCGGGGTGATTGGGTAGGTTTATTTGTCAGGTGCCCTGCTGTGATAGCAGGGCAGGCTGGCTCGGGTAAACTATATACTGTCCAAATTCACCGGCCTTTACTCTGATAAGATTCTGAACAAACCAATTTGACGGAAAGGAAACCGTGCTCATGCCTTCTTTGCTATCTCCCATCCGAATAATTCCAGTATTAGCCTTTGCGTCGCTTTCTGGCTGCAGTCTTTATTACGAGACTAAGGCGGAAGACTTGGTCGAACGGCAAATTAGCGCCATGGTATTTGTGGAAGGCGGGGAATTTATGATGGGGAACCCGGGTGGGTGGAGCGTTCGACATGACACGATTCCCACACACCGTGTGGTTCTGGATGATTTCTATATTCAGAAGTACGAGGTGACTCAGGGGGATTTTGAGTTGTTTATGGCGGTGACGGGGTATGAGTCCTCCAATGAGCTGTATCAAAAAAAGCGTAATGAAAATTCGAAAAGGTACCAGTCTGACTTCCCTGCTGTAGCGACTTGGAGTGATGCATCAGCGTTTTGTACGTGGCTAGGTGAGCAGTCTGGCAAAAATGTCAGCTTACCGACTGAGGCAGAGTGGGAATATGCAGCTAGAACGCGCGGAAAAATGCATCGTTATGCGACAGGAAATGGTGAAGCGATTGAGGGGGTAACTATGGCTGCTAGGATAGGCCTTAGCAGATATGACGACCTCCCCTACAAGCACTCTTTACCTAGGCCACCTGGTACCTTCCCCCCTAACCCTTTGGGGTTATACGATATGTCTGGGAACGTCGCTGAATGGGTACATGATTACTACCGGGCAGACTATTATGTATCCTCCCCCCCGAATAATCCGAAAGGCCCGGAAGCTCCAGTCCTCGAAGAATGGTTCAACGAGCCTTATCGAGTGGTTCGAGGAGGAGACTTTACTGATTTCATCGGCAACACTACAGTTACCCGTCGAAAAGCAATTGAGAGTGTCGCGAATAATACAATCGGTTTTCGATGCTCTCGCTCGTCAGGCAGTTAATACTGAGTTCAACCATTGGTGAGTTTTCTCTGCCTGCGGTGAACGGAACAGGCCGCGGCTTATCAAGCGATAATAGTTCGTCATCAGATTTTGAACTGACCCCTTTCGCGCTTCTGCTCCCATTCTTTTTAGGACTTCTACAAGCTCGCGGTGGGTCGTAACGGTTTCCAAAATTTGCGTTGCAGCTAAAGCGGGTTGGGCTTCGCGACAATGCGGCGCAAGGATGACCAACAGCTCTGATTTTGCTGCAGGTGTGAGAGTCTCCAGATATTGGTTTGCAAGCACGCCCTCAAACGTTCGAGTGACAAGCTCTTCATCCTCGGAAAGTGATTCCCAAATTCGCATTAACGTATCTCTTCCTTTCTCAAAAGAGGAGATGAAAGAGCCGTCACTAATAGTGAACATTTTCAGCAGGAAAGAGAGATATTCAAACGCTGCGCTATCAATCCATTCCAAAAATCTGAAGTCACTATGCTCTAAAGACCAGCGAACAAACTTCACGAGCTCCCATATCTGGCCGCCGTTCAGTTCTGCAGCAATACCTCCACCACCACCTGGCCCTAGCACCAAGTGCCCGTTTATGTAGGCCACAAGCTTGCTTTCCTCGAGCTCAATTTTGAAGTCAAATCCGGCGCCAATGCCAACCGAAACAGCCAGCTCGGGCTTGACATCGAGCAGTGATCGGAATTCACGGTCAGCGCTCACTTGCTTTGCAGTCACAGAGTTCGTTTCAGAGTCTTCTGATTGGGTAGCGATAACCTTTTGGTAAGCGCCTTTCCACTTAACCCCAAACGTTGCCTCATTACTCAGGCTGGCTCCCGCAAAAGCCTCCCCATTGGTTTCACCGGATATGCCTACATCTCCCGGTGCGCTGGAGATCTTTGCCTGAGCACCAAGAGATGCACAGGCGCCTGCGAATCCCCGGATACGATACTCGGCATCCGCCCGGAAATATCCGCAATGGAGCTCCTTTTGCGTTCCGTCATGGCTCTCATACTTCAGAATCAAGTCCGAACCCTGCTCACTTGGAATCTGAGCTTTGAGCACGGCCTCGCCTTGCATTAGGCTATAGGCACCTTGCAGTTTGCCGCCAATATAGGCTTCACCTTTTTCGGGGTTATAGGTGGCCGCAAGTCCGCTCTGGGCAGCAAAGCGGAACATTTGCGCTTCGGCGCTTGCAGAAAACCGGCCGTCTTCGGTCGAGGCTTCTTTTTTCAGAAGTTCCACTTCCAGCCGGTTGAAGAAATTGTCGTCTTTGCTTTTCCACTCACCCAATTTGAGTGTCAGTGCTTTACTGGTTTTCAGGGCGTCTTTAGCGTCTCCCCAGGCGCGATTGAACTCTCCTGCACTCATGGCTGCCCGTACATCGGACATTTTCAGGGGCTTCCAGTTCTGCCGAAGTTGGTCTGCTACTTCCCGGCGCATGTACCGGTAGCCGCCAGTGCCGGTGTGTTTGATTTCCACAAGTGGATGACGCTTCATGGATCCTGTCTGGGGACTCGCAATGATATCTATCTCGGAACTGGCACCTGTTGGAGAGCCGATTTCTACGAGTTCTCTCAGTTTTTTTTCAATACTGGTCATCAATGATCGGCGTTCTTCTTGGCGCTTTTTGTGTGCCTGTACCTTGTCATCGGCGATCACGGTAGTCAGCCACACGGCAGGACTGACTTTGGCTGAGTACTCGATGACGTAGTCCATATATGGGATCAGATCATCGTTTAGCTTACGGAATTTTTTCGTTTTAGATGTCAGCGCCACGATATCCGTTTCGGTGATGTAATTTGGCCAGAGGGTGGCCTCCTTGAACTCGTCCGTCTCGTAACGGAGTTGGGTCACCTTTGATTCCGGCTCGTCGGATTGTTTGGCCACTCTGTATTCAATTTCCGCTTCTAACGCCGCCCGAAGGAGCTTCAGGCGTTCATTCATGCGGGTAAGATCCTGTTCTGAGTTTTGCGTGGCTTCCTCATGAGCTTTTATTCTGTCTTCAACTGAATCGAGCGTAGCCTCCAGTTCGCCGCAGTATAGTGTAAAGAACTGTAGCGAAAGCTTGTCTTTTGGATCCTGGAAATTCCGCTCTTTGCCTGGAATCAGGATCTGGTTGCGTACGTTGTCGATCTCATAGGTAATGCGTTTCTTCCTGCGGCGCTGGTGCTCCAGGCGCTCCTGGTCATGACTCCATCGAGCTTCATAATCCGCCAGCAATTCCTTGACGGTGGTCGTTTGCTTGGGTTTTGGTAACGCGCCCAGTTCCTTTAGTCTCTTCCAGGCCTTGGTTCGTGCTTCGGGAATCTTGTCCTGATCACCTTTCTCGGCTTGGGCAAGTTCCGCAAGTGGCTCATTCAGAATGTGTGTTTCGTCTTCCAGGTCACTTAATTGGGTCTCGGTAAGAGCGAACACTTGCTCATCGTTTTCGGTAAGCTGAACAAGCGCTACACATTCCAGAGCGCAGTTAGAGCATTCAACGTCGTCCGATGAGCCATCGTTAGCAGACTGCAAAGCGGGAAAGGGTTTTGTTAATTCCGCCGTCTTGGGAATCGACAGGTTCCATCCCGCTTCGATGTGATCCACATCCTTGATAACCGAGTTCTCAGCCTTGATGGCTTCAAGCGATACTCTATAGCGCGAGGCGATTCCGGAGAGGGTTTCTCCGGGCTGTACGTTATGTTGCTGCATGATAGGGTTCCACTAAGCATTCCATTGCTTTAAGACGGTCGTCGTCAGTCATGTCGACACGATCACGCAGCGCTTTGAATTTCGGGTCAGACAATAGCGCCCCGTTGCTCTGGATCGACACCCGCAGAAAGCGCTCCTGCTGTGAGGCTTTCAGGAATCCGCAATTTAGAGCTTGCCGCAACTGCTCAAGTACCCAAACACGCTTATCGCCAGCGGCGTTTATGTGGTCGCTGTATACGTAAGATAAGCGGCAGGCTCGTTCTGCCATCCTGTAATCCGGCAAAAGAGCCAGCTCTGCCTCAGATAGTATCCATTCTGAATTGCCTGTATCGCGGTGTATCCCGTCATGATCCCGCCAGCTTATCCATTGAGTGGTGTCGTGCCAGGACAAGGTTGCATCTATTGGCAAAAAAGGCGGGCTGTGGGTTTCCAATACCGCCAAAAGTGCTTTCAGAGAGCGGGAATCATAGAAACGGAACAGCCGGTCGTCGGTTGTTGCGAACGCGAGCAGGCGGCTCGTGCTCCAAGCCAGGATGTCGTCATAATCCAGGCGGCTGTCAATCAGCACACCAATCCCGCCAACCGACAGCTGGCCTATTACGGTTTCCTGAAAATCTGCCCGGTCACGCAAATCAACCAGGATGGGGCCAAACTGCCAACCGCTCTGCCATCGGGTTCCTTCCAGAAGTGAGCTCCACCGGATGGGAGTGCGTTCCATAGCCCCATACAGCGATTTCAGAAAACCCTGTGTCCCAGCCAGATCAATTAGAGCGAAATCTGGCACTACGGGTACTTCAGGCGTTGTAGATATTTGGTCAAGCGTGTTGATGCAGAGTGCAGCGTCCATGCTCATCGTACTCGCAGTCAGAAATGATCGAGGCACCCTTACTGGTGGATTCTTTCAGTAAAGCTGAGTAATCGGTAACAGGGTTCTGTGCGTCCGCAGTTGCATTACTCCGCTGGCTGTTAAGGGCAAGCGTGGCTGAATCACCACCAACGCGCTCGGCCCCTTCAGAGCTAGGTAATACAGGAACCTTGGCGGCTGCGGAAGCACCACTCCCAGGCCCGCCCCCAGAATTCATCCGCACCAGCGGCCCAGAGATAGTCACCCCACTCGGATCCACCTTCACAAAACTCCCGCCGGCTTTTAGTGTCACTTCTGCGCCAGCCTCAATAACAATCTTCATGCCCGCTTTGTGATGAATCTCATTCCCCGCTTCCACAAGCTGGGCTTTGCCAAGTTTGCTGTGGTGGCTGCCGTTCACGGTGAGGCTGTAATCACCGCCAATCTTTTCCCGGTGTTCGCCATCTACGGTTGTGTGATCGTTGGCTTTAACCTGGCTGAACCGGTCGTTCTCAACAGTCAAATGACTGTCATTTTTGATGACTTCGGTGCGGTTGTTTTCCGTTAGCAGATCAAGGTCTTTCTGGGCGTGAATGTAGACTTGCTCTTTATCTGCTTCGTCTTCAAAACGCAGTTCGTTGCTGCCTTCACCCTTGTGGGTCTGGGTTTTCAGGGTGGTGCGGGTTTTGTGCTCAGGCAGGGAGTAGGGCGGTGTGTTGGTGGCGTGGTGTGTTGTTCCTGTGATGATGGGCTGATCTGGGTCGCCATCGAGGAAGGAGACGATCACT
>Ga0208553_1000564_pt1 | contig 13292 bp, 11 predicted proteins | sample 6_EtaG_FD_184079 | JGI IMG/M metagenome (GOLD analysis project Ga0208553, IMG submission 184079) | Marine viral communities from the Subarctic Pacific Ocean - 6_ETSP_OMZ_AT15160 metaG (SPAdes) (version 2) | ecosystem: Environmental > Aquatic > Marine > Oceanic | place: Pacific Ocean | collected...
TCCATAAAGACCTGTGGTTTTTTGGTTGCCACTTTCATGGCGACCCGGTTATGCCCGGCTGCCTTGGCCTTGATGCCATGTGGCAGCTGACCGGCTTTTTCCTGGCCTGGAAAGGCAATCCCGGCAAGGGACGGGCGCTGGGCTCGGGCGAAGTGAAGTTTTTCGGCCAGGTACTACCAGAAGCAAGCACCGTGACCTACCAGATTGATATTTCGAGAATTGTCGAAAGAAAACTGAAAATGGCTATCGCCGATGGCAGTGTTTTTGTGGACGGCCGCGAGATTTATACGGCGAAGGATCTGCGTGTTGGACTGTTCGAGTCAACTGACAACTTCTGATTTTTTCTACTACAATAGCCGAACCTGACAGTCGGCATAGGTATAAACGATGAAACGTGTAGTAATTACCGGAATGGGGATAGTTTCCTGCCTGGGTAATGACAGAGAAACCGTCACCACAGCGCTAAAGGAAGGGAAATCCGGCATCGTATTCCGGGAAGATTTTGAAGAAATGGGCCTGCGTTGCAACGTGGCTGCCCGGGTCGACCTTGATCTCGCGGAGCTGATTGACCGCAAGATTCTCCGTTTTATGGGCCCCTCTGCGGCATACGGCTATATCGCCACCGAGCGTGCCATTGCCGATGCCGGCCTCAGCGAGGATCAGGTCTCCAATATCCGCACCGGCCTAGTGATGGGGTCCGGCGGCGTATCCGGTGAAATGTTCACCGAAACCATTGATGTCATGCGCGCCAAGGGCATCAAAAAAGCGGGTCCCTACCGGGTAACCCAGATCATGGCCAGCACCGTTTCCGCTTGCCTGGCGACACCATTCAAAATCAAGGGCACCAACTATTCCATCGCCTCCGCCTGTGCCACCAGTGCCCACAGCATTGGTCACGCAATGGAACTGATTCAGATGAACAAACAGGACATTGTCTTTGCCGGTGGCGCCGAGGATATGCACTGGTCAATGGCGGGCATGTTCGATGCCATGGGAGCACTGTCGACCAAATATAACGATACTCCTCAACTGGCCTCCAGGGCTTATGACGCTGACAGGGACGGTTTTGTACCGGGAGTCGGTGCAGGCTGTCTGGTCGTGGAAGAACTGGAACACGCCCTGGCGCGGGGCGCCACAATCTATGCCGAGCTGGTGGGCTATGGCTCCACCTCCGATGGCTATGACATGGTGGCGCCGTCCGGAGAGGGCGCCGCGCGCTGCATGAAAATGGCGATGCAAACCACCCAGGGGGATATCGACTACATCAACACCCATGGCACCAGCACACCCGTCGGTGATTTGCAGGAGCTGAAGGCCATCAGGGAGACTTTTGGCGAAAAAGTACCACCCATCAGCTCGACCAAATCGCTATCCGGGCACGGACTCGGCGCCGCTGGTGTTCAGGAAGCGATTTTCAGTCTGTTGATGATGGAACACAACTTTATCTGCGCCTCCGCCAACATCGACAACCTGGATCCGGAAGCGGCAGACCTACCCATTGTCACCAAACGGGTAGACAAGGCCAACCTGCAGCGTGTCATGTCCAACAGCTTTGGTTTTGGTGGCACCAATGCAACGCTGGTTTTTCAGCGCTACAACGCCTAATTTGCTATTGAAATTATTCTTCACGGGAGAGCTGGTTTGGTTCTTCCGTTATACGACCCAGACGATCAATTGATGGCAACCAGCTCACAGCCCTCATCCACTTCCAGCTTTGCGCCACTCATTGCCATTGTTGATGCCCTCAATGTCATCTTAGCCAGTTTAGTGGCTCACTGGCTCCGCTTTGGCTTCGCAGACATGTCCGCCAAATTTGAAGTATTGACCGGTGGCACAGCACTCCTGCTGGTTTTTGTCCTCACCATTACCGGCGTCTACGACTCATGGCGAGGCAGACGACTTCCTCCCCTCCTCAAACGCTATACTTTCTCGCTACTGCTGACTGTGGCAGTGCTCATGGCCTTTCTGGTTTTTACCAAGACTGCAATCGAGTTTTCCAGGCTCTGGTTAATTTACCTGGTGGCATTAACCTGGTTGGGAGGCACGCTCTACCGTTGCGGGTACCACTTTTATCTGAAACGCCTGCGAAGTGCCGGTAAGAACCTGCGGTCGGTACTGGTCATTACCAGCGATCACCACCACGCCAAGGTACTCTTTGACGAGCGGGAAATGCAGCAGTCCGGTTACCGACTGGTACATCATGTGCATTCCAGTGAAATAGAGCGCTGGGCTCACTCCGGTCAGGTGATAGAGGAACTCAGTAAATATTCGGTCGATGAAGTGTGGCTCGACCTGCCGCTGAGCATGGGAAGGTTTATTAAGGACATTGTCTATGCCCTCCGCCATGTAACGGTGGACATCCGCTTTTTCCCCGACTTTGAAGATATCCAGCTCCTCAACCACAAGGTATCGAGCATCCTCGGTCACTACGCCATAGATATCAGCTGCTCTCCAATGCGAGGCTTTAATCGTACCCTCAAGCGCTGTGAAGACCTGGTGCTGGGCATACTGATCTGCGCACTGGTCACACCTGTCTGCCTGGCAATTGCGCTACTGATCAAATTCAGTTCGCCCGGCCCCGTATTGTTCAAGCAGTATCGTAATGGTCAGGATGGCAGACGCTTCAAGGTTTACAAGTTCAGATCCATGACCGTTCACCAGGAAGCCAATGGTACGGTAACCCAGGCGAAACCCGATGACCCGAGGCTCACCAGACTGGGGGCTTTTCTGCGACGTACCAGTCTCGATGAATTACCGCAGTTTTTTAATGTCGTACAGGGCCGCATGTCCATCGTTGGTCCCAGACCCCACGCCCTGATCCACAATGAGTATTACATGGATCTGATCGAATCCTATATGTGGCGCCACAAGGTCAAGCCGGGGATTACCGGGCTCGCCCAGATCCGCGGTTATCGGGGGCTGACCGATACACTGGAAAAGATGGAGCGGCGGGTAGAATGCGATCTTGAATACATCAACAACTGGTCGCTGTGGCTCGACCTGAAAATCATTACCCTCACGGTGTTTAGTATCTTTCACAACCGAAATGCGTTCTAACCCGCCACCTCGCCGCCAGGCTTTCCTTCCGCGATGACAACCGTTAGCATCGACAGACGAACCCGTAGGTCATGCACGATCATCGTTAATAACCAGAATAAGGAAATGCCATGAAACTCTATGACTATCCCGGCGTGCCCAATCCCCGACGGCTGAATATCTTCATGGCCGAAAAGGGGATCGATTTTCCGCGTATCGAAGTGGACCTGCTGAAAGGCGAGCAACTCACAGAAGATTTCCGAGAGAAGAGTCCCAACTGCGATGTGCCGGTGCTGGAGCTTGATGATGGCACCTGTATCTCCCAGACCAACGCCATTGCCCGCTATCTGGAAGCCCGCCATCCGGAGCCACCCCTGTTTGGCGCTACTGCCCAGGAAATCGGGCTGGTAGAAATGTGGAACCAGATCTGTTTTACCAACGGCTTTCAGGCAGTGGCAGATCTGTTCAGAAACGGACCTGACTGGCTTGACGGAAGGGCACTGGTGGGCCCACACAATTACGACAAAATCCCGGCCCTGGTGGAACGTGGTCGGCAGCGCATCATGAATTTCTACGGTGACCTCAACCAACATCTGGCCAACAGGTCATACCTTGCCGGGAACAATTTCTCGATGGCTGATATCACCGCACTGGTAACCATCGACTTTGCCGAATGGGCCGGGGTAGCCATGCCCGACGGGCACGAGCATCTCCGCCGCTGGCACCAGCAGATATCCGAGCGTCCCAGTGTCGTGGCCAACAGTTAGGTCCTGTTAACAGGACCCAAGCACAACCTGAGCCAATGACAGGGCAGCGTTTCCGAGGTAAACTCCGCTCTTAATTTTGGCAAGTGGAGCAACACATGGCCCGGGGTATCAACAAAGTAATTCTGATCGGCAATCTCGGCAAAGACCCGGAAACACGGTATATGCCCAGCGGTGGCGCAGTAACCAATCTGACTCTGGCCACCAGTGAAACCTGGAAAGACAAACAGACCGGCCAACCGCAGGAACGCACTGAATGGCACAGAGTCGTGTTTTTCAATCGTCTCGCAGAAATCGCTGCGGAATACCTGAAAAAAGGCAGCAAGGTATATATTGAGGGCTCTCTCAGAACCCGCAAGTGGCAGGACCAGAGCGGTCAGGACAAATACACCACTGAAATCGTGGCGAATGAAATGCAGATGCTGGATAGCCGTGGCGGGGCAGGCTCGGGCTCATCAGGCTACGACGATAGCATGCAGCAACAAGGCCCTTCAGGCGGCCAGGGGGGCTACAGCAAACCCCAGCAACAGCAGCCATCGGCGTCCAACAGCAATAACACAGATCCCGGATTCGACAGTTTTGACGATGACATCCCGTTCTGACAAACTGAATCCGATAAAAAGCCCGCTTTCACGCGGGTTTTTTTGTGCCGCTAAATCGGTGTCTCCAGCGGACGTCCCAGCGCTGACTCCATGTCTGTCTGACAGAAAAAATCCTTGTCAACTTTAAAGTATGCCAGCCGGTGATCCGGCATAATCACCACGTCCTGAACACCCGGCACCGCCCCGACAAAGTGTTCCGCAGCGATCACCTCCCCCGGCATCAAAGTAACCACCAGACTCTTCAGGTGCGCCGGCTTCTTCATGGTCACTGCAGCAACCAGCCAGACCAGAATCGATACAGCCACCATCCAGAAAACCTCGGCATAACCAAACCGCCAGGCCACATAGCCGCCGACCACACCACCGAGAAAAGCACCCAGAAACTGGCTGGTGGAATAAATCCCCATGGCGGTTCCACGACCGCCGGCCGGCGCCAGCTTACTGACCAGCGACGGCAACGAGGCCTCCAGCAAGTTGAATGCCATAAAAAACAGAAACAAACCGGCGATAAATCCATAGCGGTAATCGATATTACCGGCCAGGACGATCTCGGCTAACGCCAGTAAAACAACCGCACCAATAAAGACCGGTTTCATTTTGCGGCGGGTCTCTGCAATGATAATAAAAGGTAACATGCAGAGAAACGACAAGCCCATGGTGCCGAGATAAATCATCCAGTGATCGCCGCGGGCCAGATCTAGGCTCTGCTCCAGAATCACCGGAACTGCAACCCAGCTGGCCATCTGGGCGAAATGCAGGGTGCCAATCCCCAGATTGAGCCGCAACAGCTCAGCGTCTTTTAACAAACGGCCAAACATTGCCGGTATCGCTTCTGCTTCCGCGTTGTGAAGCAAGGTCACCGGCGTTGGAATCACCAGGGCCAACACCCCAAGGCTCACTACCGACATCCCGGCCGCCAGCCAAAATAAGCCGGACAGCCCCCATTGATTCGCCAGCACCGGTCCGAGCACCATCGACAGGGCAAACGAAATCCCGATACTGCCCCCAACCAACGCCATGGCTTTAGTGCGATTCTGTTCAGTCGTCAAATCAGATAATAACGCCATGATCGTACTGGCCACTGCACCCGAGCCCTGCAAGGCACGCCCTGCAATCAGGCCCCACATGGAATCAGACAACGCAGCGATAACACTCCCCACAAGAAACAACAACAACCCGCCAGCGATCACCGGCTTTCGGCCTACCCGATCGGAAAGAAATCCCAGGGGAATCTGGAATAATCCCTGGGTAAGACCGTAGATACCCAAGGCTAAACCCGCCAACAAGGCCGAGCTGCCACTGTAGTCGCCAGCGTAGAGTGCCAGCACTGGCAGTAACATGAATAACCCCACCATGCGAAAAGCATAGAGTGAGGCCAAACCTAACAGGCTTTTGCGTTCCAGTGGATTCATGGGAATGACAGCGTTGATATCAGAGGCGGATATTATAAAGGGCGGACAAAGGAATAAGTAGGGAACCAGAAATCTTAGGGCCTCTTATTTTAATCAGTTTCGCTTGTAGATATCTTCAAACCTGATGATATCGTCCTCGCCCAGATATCCCCCAGACTGTACTTCGATGATCTCCAATGGAATAGACCCCGGGTTCTCCAGGCGATGTGTTTCGCCAATAGGGATAAATGTCGATTCATTTTCCGATAGCAGAAATGTCTCTTCGCCCTTTGTCACCAATGCGGTACCACTCACCACAACCCAGTGTTCCGCGCGATGGTGGTGCATCTGTAAGGAAAGCCGCCCACTGGGTTTGACCAGAATCCGCTTTACCTGGAAACGTTCACCATTTTCAATGGCATCGTAATACCCCCAGGGTCGAAAAACCTTGCGATGGGCCTCTGCTTCGGAACGCTTTTGCTCTCGTAACTGATCTACAATCTTCTTGACCTCTTGCACGCGGTTTTTGTCAGCTACCAGAATGGCATCGTCACTTTCGATGATCACCACGTCCCGCAGCCCCATTGTCGCAATCAATTTTTGATCAGCCTGGATAAACGAGTCATGGGTATCCAGTGCCATCACATCACCTTTCAGAGTATTACCGCACTGATCTTTTTCAGATATAGCCCAAAGCGCCGACCATGAGCCCACATCACTCCAGCCACAGTCCATTGGTACCACCACGGCATCGGGAGTTTTTTCCATGACGGCATAGTCGATGGAATCCGCGGGGCAATCGAGAAAAACAGCTCTATCGGGCCTGAGAAAATCGCTGTCTACCGAAGCCGATGACATGGCTTTTTGGCAAACCGACAAAATTTCAGGACTGTGCGCCTGCAGCTCGTCCAGATAACGGCGCGCGCTGAACAGAAACATCCCACTGTTCCAGAGATAGCCGCCCTCGGTCAGATATTGCTCGGCAAGGGCTTTGGCCGGTTTTTCTACAAACCTCGATACTATTTTTGCAGGACCACTACCGACCAAATCACCACACTTTATATAGCCATAACCGGTTTCAGGTGCGCTCGGTACGATACCAAAAGTCACCAGCTTACCTTGCTCGGCAAAGGGCAAGGCGGCGATCACCGCCGCCTGAAATGCATCGACATCCTGTATCGCATGATCTGCCGCCAATACCAGCAACACCGGGTCATCACCCTCCCCGGCATGCTCCAGAGCATAGCAAGCTGCCAGCGCCACCGCAGGTGCCGTGTTCCTGCCCTCTGGCTCAAGCAGAATCATGGCCGGATCACAACCTGTCGACCTGAGCTGTTCTGCCACAATAAACCGGTGGCTTTCACCACAAACAAACAAAGCAGGTTGTGTGTCTAACGCTCGCAAACGACCGTAGGTTTCCTGCAGCATAGTGTCATCCCCCAACAGTGGCAGGAACTGTTTTGGATACAACTGCCGGGACAGAGGCCACAACCGGGTTCCTGAACCACCAGCCATCACAACGGGGACAAGAGACATCACTTTATACTCCCTTCAAACAAGAAACTCGGGGCATGCTAGATTTTTCGACAGATGGCCAGTGTGTTAAAACCCAGCAACTGGTTGACCTGGTAAACACACAGCAGGTTTTTTGATGCGACGGCAACCGAAGTCGCAATCACTGCACCGATCAGCCCATAACCGGGAATCAACAAGACCCCCAAACCAGCGCCTAGCACTGCACCGATAAAGACATTCCAACGCAGCTGGCGCTCGTGGCCGGTCATACTAACCCACAGAACCCGCAGCAGTGCCAATAAACTGACCAACAGCCAAAATCATCAATGCCAGCAGACTCATTCTGTCAACACCGGCATCACCGCCTCAATGGCCAACTCCCAGTCACCGGTTACCCGGGGAAGGCAGGCCCGCAATTTCGTATCATCGAGGACGGCATAAGCTGGGCGAGTGGCCACACCGGGATATTCAGTGGCCGTCACGGGTAGAACTCTGGGTGTCCGCCATTCTGGTCTGAGCTTACTCAGACCGGCAAAGATAGCCTGGCTGAACTCAAACCAGCTGCAGGCACGCCCGCCAGCATAATGGTACATGCCGGAGACAGCTTCCGCCTCAGCTAACCTGATTATCGAGGTAGCCAGATCACCCCCATAGGTGGGTGTCCCAATCTGATCTATAACCACCTGTATGGTCTCGCGGCCATCCGCCAGTTTCAGCATCGATTTGAGGAAATTAGTGCCGTATTCACTGAACAGCCAGGCTGCGCGAACAATAACATAACGGTTTGCGCCGGTGGCGTACTGCTCTCCCGCCAGCTTGCTGGCGCCGTAAACATTCAAGGGGTTTACCGGATCGGACTCGCGATACGGTCTGGTGGTTCTGCCATCAAATACATAATCCGTTGACACCTGCACCAGCAGAGCGCCAACTTTATTGGCCGCTTCCGCCAGATAGCCCACGGCCTCCGCATTGACCCGCCGAACAACCTCGGGCTCACTCTCAGCACGGTCAACGGCCGTATACGCTGCGGCATTGACAATGACGTCGGGCCGAAATCCTACAACGGCAGCCTCTACAGCCTGTCGGTCTGTAATATCCAGCTGATTACGATTTAAAGCCAGCCCATCGTGTGCCGTCATGCGAAGCCTGTCTTGCAAACAACGGCCTAGCTGTCCGTCTGCCCCGGTCACCAGAATTTTCATGACTGGCAATAGGCCGCAAAAGTGGGGGCACCGGCATCTTTGTCCGACAGCCTGATAGCCGATGCTTCGGGCCACTCAATCGCCAGCTCGGGATCATTCCAGAGAATGGCGCCCTCGTCATCCGGATCGTAGTAATCCGTACATTTATACTCAAAATCTGCCACGTCACTCAACACCAAAAAACCGTGGGCGAAGCCCGGTGGCATCCATAACTGGCGCTTGTTTTTTTCATTCAACAATAGGCCGTGCCACTTACCGAAACTGGGCGAGTCCCGACGCAAGTCTACTGCCACATCAAATACTTCGCCCCGCAAAACCCTCACCAATTTTCCTTGCGGCTTGTTGATCTGGAAGTGCAAGCCACGCAGGACACCTTTTTCAGATCTCGAGTGGTTATCCTGAACAAAGGGCAACGCAATACCCGCCAATTCTGCATAGCGCGCCACGTGAAAGGTTTCCAGAAAAAACCCACGGTCGTCGCCGAACACGCGCGGCTCGATAATCAAACAATCCTTGAGGGGCGATGCGATGACTTTCACTGATAACCCTCGGCTACCCGAACCAGATATTGCCCGTAATTAGTCTTTTGCAGCGTCTCACCCCGACGGCGAAGCTGGTCATTGTCAATCCAACCCTGCCGATATGCGATCTCCTCAAGACAGGCCACCTTGAGTCCCTGCCTCGCCTCAATTGTCTGGACGAAATGGCTAGCTTCCACAACGAGTCGTGGGTGCCGGTGTCCAGCCAGGCGAAGCCCCGACCCAGCAAACTGACATGCAGCTTTCCGCGTTGCAGATACGCATTATTCACGTCTGTGATTTCCAGTTCACCGCGTTCTGACGGGGTTATTTTTCTGGCGATATCCACCACACTGTTGTCATAAAAATACAGACCTGTCACGGCATGGCTTGATTTGGGCTCTGACGGCTTTTCTTCAATGGAAACAGCCTTGCCATCGGGGTCAAACGAGACGACACCAAAACGCTGGGGATCGTTGACATGGTAACCAAAAATAGTCGCACCTTCCTCACGTTGAACGGCCTCGCGGAGCATGGCACTAAAGCCAAAACCGTGAAACACATTATCCCCAAGAATCAGGCAAACATAGCTGTCACCAATAAATTCTTCTCCGATCAGAAAGGCCTGGGCCAGACCGTCAGGCGAGGGCTGCTCCGCATAGCTGATCTCCAGCCCAAACGACTCGCCGTTGCCAAACAAACGCCGAAAGGCTGGCAAATCCTCCGGTGTTGAAATGATCAAAACCTCACGGATACCTGCCAGCATCAACACCGACAGCGGATAATAGATCATCGGCTTGTCATAGACCGGCAATAATTGCTTGGAGACCCCAAGGGTAATCGGATGCAACCGTGTACCCGAGCCACCCGCCAGAATAATGCCTTTATAATTGTTCATATCTTTTCCAAAACCAACATCACCATAGGTGACAAATTAGTTGGGTAGTTATTGCGATTTAACCGTGCCGGCACGATCAAGCTTATAGGCACCAGAGAGGGTGCGCTGCCACCACTCCGGATGATCGAGATACCATTGAACGGTCTTGCGCAGACCGCTCTCGAACGTTTCTGCGGGCACCCAGCCCAATTCTCGCTGAATTTTTGACGCGTCGATAGCATAACGCCGGTCATGGCCCGGCCGGTCATCCACATAGGTAATTAAATCCCCATAGGCATCAACCCCTTCAGGTCTATCGGGTGCCAGCTCCTCCAGCAGCTCACAGATTGCTTTCACAACCTCAATATTGCGTTGCTCGTTGTGACCGCCAATATTATAAGTTTCTCCTACCCTTCCTCGGTTTAAAACCTCAACCAGGGCACGGGCATGGTCTTCCACATAGAGCCAGTCCCGAACCTGTGAACCGTCACCATAGACGGGTAACGGCTTACCGGACAAGGCGTTGAGAATCACATGGGGAATCAGTTTTTCCGGGAAATGGTACGGCCCGTAATTATTGGAGCAGTTGGTCACCAGAATGGGCAAGCCGTAGGTGCGATGCCATGCCCGAACCAAATGGTCTGCACTAGCCTTGGATGCAGAATACGGTGAACTCGGGGAATAAGGTGTGATTTCGGTGAACAGGTCTTCCACCCCCTCAAGGTCGCCATACACCTCATCGGTGGAAATATGATGGAAACGGAAAGCCGCCCTCTTATCTTCCGGCAGCTCACCCCAATAACGGCGGGTGGCTTCCAGCAGACTATAAGTACCGACGATATTGGTCTGGATAAAATCTGCCGGGCCGTCGATGGAACGGTCGACGTGTGACTCAGCAGCCAAATGCATCACCGCCGTCGGTTTGAATTCGGCAAACAGCGCATCCAACGCCGCACCCTCGCAGATATCCACCTGATAAAAGTGGTAACGCAGTGAATCGGACACGGAAGCCAAAGACTCCAGATTGCCGGCATAGGTCAACTTGTCCACGTTGACCACAACACAGGAGGTTTGGGTCAACAGCTCGCGTATAACCGCTGAACCAATAAAGCCGGCACCGCCAGTGACGAGAATGCGAGAGGTCATAAAGTACTCATTCTATTTGTCAGGATACCAACTAGTCAGCAACTCATCGTACTCACGCAGCACCTGAGGCCAGGTAAAACGCTCGCGAAAGCGCCTACTGCTGGCCGATTTCATCCGTGATACGGCCACATCATTGGTCAATAATTGATCGAACAATACGGCACAAGCTGACTCATCTTTAAAATAGGCAGCATCAGGACCGGCGACCCATTTGTTGAATTGATTGTCATGAGCGATAACCGCACATCCCGCACCCAAAGCTTCGACCAATGAAGGGTTGGTACCACCAACACTGTGACCATGCAGGTAAAAGCGGCTAAAATATCTCAAGGCTTGCACTACAGCCGCCTCATAAATGGCCCCGGGAAACAGAACTTCACCACTCGCGGCATCCATTACCTGACGGTGATAGCGATTCTTCTCCGGGTCAAAATTACCGAGCACTACCAACCTGTGATTGCGGCGCCTATAACTAAAAGCCCGCACCATTTCCAGGAACGAGTTCTCCGGCTCCGGGCGGGCAATGATAATCGAGAACCCACCCGGCTCAAGGCCATAAGGAACCAGGGCGGCCACATCTGCTTCAAGCACTTCATCGCCGCCGTAGGAAATCATTGTAATTTTATCAGCGCCAACACGGGTGGCGAGGTGTTGTTTGATTTTCGGATGATCGGCAATCAGATGATTACCCACCCAACAGCCAATGCGCTCATTCAACCAGAACCATGCTCTGGCAAGCGGCCCCCACTTTTTTCGGCTCCACTCAATACCATCCATATTGATGATATTCACCTGCCCTTTCAAGCGTTGCAGGACATTAAACAATGCTGTGTTGTAGCCAAGCGTCAGAAACAATCCATCCTGATCCAGTTCGTGCCATACGGTCCTCAAATCAAACAGCACCGTGCTCAATGCCCCCTCGCGATTGATCGGAACATGAACCCGATTCACACCGTGCCAGACGGAACTGTAGTCAGGTCCACGGCCCAACTCCTGGCAGTACACAGTCACATCCCAGTCTTTTTTTACTAGATACTGACACAGACGATCTGCGAAGGTTTCAAAACCACCGTGCTTTGCAGGTACGCCTCGAATACCAAGAATAAATAATTTCTTCACTTACCTGACGCCCCGTTGGCATATAACACTATTTGAATACTGTTTAGCGGCCCTGTCAGCTCGTCTTCTCTAGGCTCTACATGGGTGATCAACAGCATGATCAAAGCTAACAAACTTGGCATGAGCTATGCGTTGCCCAACCCCCGACGTGAGGTGCCATAATAAGCTGCACCAAATAACTTATGCAGCTATCTGCCATGGGTCACCCTATATCGCTGATGTTAATAGACTGCAACCAGCTTGAACGATACAAGCCGTCACATGAAGCATTAATGTAAAATTCAAGCTGCTTAATTTTCTCGCCAAATTAGCACCACTGGTTGCACAGTTTGGATAAGATTTTCCATTTTATGCTGCCCTATTTAAAAACGCCACTTGGCTTGGAGCAAGCATTCGCCCTAAAATAACCACTCATACCTTAAAAAAGGCTTTCTGAGCCAGTTGTGTAGTTCGATACAGAGCCAGTGTTGTGTGTCTCACAATTTGTGCATGCCATAGAAAATGGCAAGGTTTATTCGCCTGAGCTGAAAAGAATTTCTTTTACAAGCAATGAATCACAGTGGAAGAGCTGGAAAGCCTGCCAGCTCCCACGCCCAGAAACGGCTCTGGTCAATATTTGCTCCAAATGCTAATGTGAACACTTGAACACTGTTGCAGCTAATCAGTCACTGACTAGCTTATGACTAACCGGCCCCACCCTGCCCATTAAACTATGAAAGTGACACGCACAGAAATTCCTGACGTAGCCATCATCGAGCCAGACGTTTTCAACGATGAGCGTGGCTTTTTCTTTGAGAGTTATAATCAACTAAAATTTGAACAAGCCATTGGCAGAAAAGTTAACTTTGTCCAAGACAACCATTCACTGTCAATAGAACAAGTACTCAGAGGACTTCATTATCAGATCCCACCAAATGCTCAAGCAAAACTTATCAGAGTGATCCGAGGTAAGATCTTTGATGTCGTAGTTGATATTCGTAAGGATTCACAAACATTTGGACATTGGGCTGGTGAGATTCTGTCTGCTAAGAATAAAAAGCAGTTATGGATACCAGAGGGGTTTGCACATGGTTTTCTGACTTTATCGAAGAGTGCTGAGATTACTAATGGGTTCGAAAGTAA
>Ga0208553_1000565_pt1 | contig 13270 bp, 17 predicted proteins | sample 6_EtaG_FD_184079 | JGI IMG/M metagenome (GOLD analysis project Ga0208553, IMG submission 184079) | Marine viral communities from the Subarctic Pacific Ocean - 6_ETSP_OMZ_AT15160 metaG (SPAdes) (version 2) | ecosystem: Environmental > Aquatic > Marine > Oceanic | place: Pacific Ocean | collected...
CTCCTGAACGGAATCCCGCCCGGCTCTGTCCGCAAGGTCTATGGTGTCACGAAGGCATATGACACTTACGTGGGATCAAAGGATTTTCACGGCAAAGGACGCATCTTCGACTTGCTGCAGCAACTCGGCAATGAATATGGTGCCACAACGGGAAGAGCGCGCCAGTGCAACTGGCTTAATATACGAGAGCTTAAGAAAGCAATTGATATTAACGGCGTGACCGATCTTATCATTAACAAGGTTGATATATTGAGGGAGGCTGGGAAGTGGAACCTTCGCGCCGGCGACAATGATTCAATCTTTATGCAATTGGGATCCGAAGAGAGCTGGAAGATGTATATCTCCAGGTATCTCAAGGACGGTTCCCTGAATACAATTTTTTCAGAATCACCAGAGGAGATATAAAAATGATTTTGCAATATCACATGTTACGAGGGAATCAGTTCCCTCCAGTAAGAGCAAACCCCAGCGACGCGGGTCTCGACCTAAGGTGGACACCCACCGAACAGGCAGAGGAAGTGCTGGCTATTGGACCCGGCGAAAGCGTACTGATACCTACGGGTTGTACCTTCGGGATCCCTCATGGCTACATGATGGAAATCAAAAACAAGTCCGGGGTCGCTTACAAGCGCCGTTTGCTTGTGGGAGCCTGTGTCGTTGACAGTGGGTATGAGGGAGAGGTATTCGTGAATCTTCACAATATCGGTAATGAAACTCAATACTTAGAGCCAGGGACCAAGGTTGCACAAGCAGTCGTCGTCCCGGTGGTTCACGCCCGCTTCGTGGCCAGCGAGAGCCCAGACATCTACGACTGGTATCCTATTACCATTTCTAACAGGGGCGACGGAGCCCTAGGAAGCACGGGGAAGTAAAGTGCCCGTTACTTTACCAAGACCAAAGACAAGAAATCTTTACTTGCCAGAACAAGTAAATCAAGAATCGATGAACAAGCTCACTAAAGCTATCATTGAGATTAATGAAGACGATGTATATCTTAAGAAACTGTATGCAGTTCATGAAATTGACTATAAGCCCCAGCCCATCCAGATGTACATCGACTCCTATGGCGGAGCAGTATACCAGTGTTTCGGCCTCCTGGGTGTAATGGACAAAAGCGATACGCCAATTCATACTATTGTAACCGGTGCAGCCATGTCTTGCGGGTTTATGATTCTTATCAGCGGCCACAAGAGGTTCGGTTACAAGCACTCCACCCCCCTTTATCATCAGGTTTCTACCGGATTTTATGGGAAGGTCCAGGATATGGAAGAGAAGCTTGAAGAATCCAAGAGACTACAGAAGAAGATCGAGGACATTACTTTCGAAAAGACTTCTATCTCTAAAAAGAAGCTGAACGAGATCCTCAAGAATAAGAAGGACTGGTTTATGACAGCCGAAGAAGCGCTTGGATTGGGAGTTATCGACGGAATATTATGAGCCCTAAGATTCGAAAAAGAAAAACCAAGAGAACCTCTCAGGAATACCAGGACAAGATAGAGGCAATCGAGCGTCAAGCAAGATTGATCGCTGACCACCCAAAAGAATGTTGTATGTGCGATCGACCCTTTGAGCGCACTGCTGAAACAGTGATAAACTGGCACGTAGTTGTGAACGAAGAACGTGTGCGGCTAACGTGCCCTCCTTGCTGGGCCATAGTAAGACACACATTGGAGAAAGAACGATGAGAGAAACACTAACATACAATGACGTACTGCTTACACCGCAATACTCAAATATTAAAAGTAGATCAGAGGTAAGCATAAGCAGTTTTTTAGGCGATATTGAATTCGAGATCCCCATCATTGCTAGCCCAATGGATACCATATCTGAGTCCCATATGGGATCAACTATGTGGACCCATGGCGGCATAGCTATAGTTCATAGATATAATAGTATTAAAGAACAATCAGACATAGTGGCTGATATATCTAATGATGGAGCGCGCACTGCCGCCGCGGCGATCGGCACTTCTGGAGACTATTTAAATAGAGCAACGGCTCTCTATGGTGCGGGTGCACGAATTTTGTGTGTGGATGTGGCACACGGTCATCATATTTTGATGAAGGAAGCCCTCCACAAATTGCGGCAAGTTTTCGATAACGCAATCCATATTATGGCGGGCAACGTTGCCACCTTGGAGGGATATAATGATTTGGTCGATTGGGGAGCCGATAGTGTGCGTTGCAATATTGGCGGCGGTTCTATTTGTTCAACTAGGATTCAGACTGGCCACGGTGTCCCGGGCCTTCAAACAATTATTGATTGTGCGAGATCGGACAGGAACGCTCCCATCATTGCTGACGGGGGAATCCGAAACTCGGGGGATATTGTCAAAGCTCTGGCAGCTGGGGCTGACTTCGTTATGCTTGGTTCTCTCTTGTCAGGTACTGATGAAACTCCTGGCGACACAATAAACACCCGCAAGGGGAAATTCAAAGTCTATCGTGGAATGGCCAGCAAGGATGCTCAGATCGAGTGGCGCGGTACGACCGCGTCCCTGGAGGGCATTGCCACCAGAGTCCGCGCTAAGGGCCCGGTGGGCGACGTATTACACCAACTTGAGCGGGGAATCCGTAGCGGCCTTTCCTACTCAGGCGCCCGCAGCATCGGCGAGCTGCAGCGCAAGGCGCGCTTTGTGCGCCAGACGTCCAGCGGCCAAACAGAAAGCGGGACACACATCTTACTATGAAAAAGTATCCTGCTGACCACTCAGTTCTATCTTTCTCATTGAACTCTAAGCTTCACGAGAATCTAAAGATACGGCTGTTCTACGATGAGATCAAAACCCAGAGCGAGTTTTTTCGATACTGTGTAGAATCTTATCTAGGTCAGGATACTTTATTCATGGCCTTTTTAGATGACTATAAAATAAATAAAAAAGTACAGTCTAAAAAGAGAGTTGTGAAGTCGCGTCAGTTGAGAGAGAGTGGTCACAAGATGTTACGAGACCTGGCTTTGACAGGGGAAGACATCGAGAATATATTTGATATACTAGAAGAGGATTTACCCGAATTATGAGAGAGTGTGCAAAGAAGTGTAGGCAAAATAGGGAAGGTTGCGAAAAGACTGACTGCCGTCTATTTATAGAGTTCCCCGAGGATCAGAACTGTACATTGATAGCTAGCGCTAAACATGGTCCTATGACTTTGGAAGAAATAGGTAAGAGACATCACATTAGTACAGTACGTGCCAAGCAGATTCTAGATGCGACTCTCCTCAAATTAAAAAAGACGTTATCACGTACGAATACTATTTAATAGTAGCATTCCGAACATGTCTTAGGAGAAGAAGTAGCTATGTCAAACAACAAAACATCTAAAACCCTTTTGAACGAAACCCAGATTCGTCAGTTCATGAAGCTGGCTCAGTTGGAGCCCCTTAGTTCGGACTTCATCGGCGAGCGTCGCGAGACACGACCCCCCGGCCATGCGGCTACATCTACCCGCGGCCGATCCGATAAGCCCATCCCGGGTACCGATCTAATGGCCGAGGAAGAAGACCCTGCCGAATTAGAGGGAGACATCGGACATGATTTGGGTGATGATAGTCTTGAAGGCGATGAAGAAGCCTTAGGAGACGAAGAAGAGATCGCTGCCGAAGAGCCGTCCGAAGATGAAGGTTCGGGCAACACCATCCAAGTTAAGGACTTTCTGGCTGCACTCGAGCGAGCCCTCGAGGACGTCATGGGCGAAGAGGTTGAAATGGATACCTCCGCTATGGACGACGAAGCGGCGGTTGATGACGCTGCTCTCGATCTTGACGCTGACGCTGATGCTGACGCTGATATGGACATGGACGTTGAAGTCGATGATGAACTCGAACTGCAGGAAGACAAAGATTATACCGCGAAGAAGGAGAAGGACGGCGCCGACAAGCGCAAGGGTGCCGAGAAGCGCGGCGCAGAAGGTACTCTGGCCAAGACTAAGGGCCATGGTAGAGTGGACTACGTTAACGAGGCCAACGACGACCTCGTGGAGCAGATCACCAAGCGCGTTGCAGCTAGGATTCTTAAGACCGCGCTGAAAAAATAACATATATAACTTGACATAGAGAACCCTAACGGGTATACTAAAAGCTGTGAGATCTCACAGCTTTTTTTATTTGGATAGATTATGTATGAAGTAACAACACAGGAACTGATGGTTTTCGTAGTTCTTGGATTCTCGGCTGGCGTGTTCACCAGCTTTTATTTAACACGGCTATTTGAGGTGGTCCATATGTGGCGCATGCTCCGCGAGGTGATAGCTCATCTGCTGTTGATGTGCGTAGGAATTATTGAAGACGTCGAGTTCCTCAAAGAACTAAAGAAGAAGCAGATGATAGAGTCTGACTTTACCCCGGAGCAGATCCGAAAGTTTCAGGAGGTTGACGAAAGGACCTTGACAAACTGGAAGGATGCTGTTATACTATCTTTAGTAACTAAGGTTCCTCGTAATTTTCGTAGCATGATGCCTTTCAACAATTGGCACGAAGCCATGGCATTCTTGAGAACAGAGTTACGATCCTTAGGAGGAGGAGAATAGATGTTTACTAATAACGATCGCCCCGAAGAAGAAGAAGAGGGACAAGAAGAAGCTCATATAATGGGCCCAACCGGCGAGAAGGAACCCCCACTGATGGGACTTGTCGGCGACATCACCGAGGAGGCAGCTCAAGCATTACATATGTCTCTCATCAGCTGTAACGGCGGCAAGATCCTGGCCGCCAAAGAAGACCTAGAGGACACTGTTGACATTGAATTCTTTATAAGCTCAGGCGGCGGCGGTGTTAACGATATGTTCGCGGTTTACGACCTAATGCGAATAGTGAAGGCTAACCGTGATATTGCTACCTTCGGATATGGACGCGTCTACTCTGCAGCTGTGCTGCTGTTGGCTGCTGGCTCCCCGGGCAAGCGCCACATGGCAAAGAACACACGCATGATGATCCATCACTGCTCTTCTAACGTTGGCGGCTCCCATCCCGAGATTCGGACTAACTTTCATGAACTCAAGAAAGTGGAGGATATGATGGTTGAAGCACTAGCAGAGAACTCCGCCCTTTCGGTAGGAGAGCTATATAATATTATGTCACGGAACACAGATGAATATTTTTCAGCCGAGGAAGCATTAGAAATGGGTATTGTGGATAAAATCATCTAATTAGTATTGGACCCGAGAGGATTACACATGGATATTGATACAATGGTGGAGAGCCACTTTAAAAAGAACCGAGACGTTTTTGGTTTCGAGAGCATCGCCCAGCTGATTGAAGAGGTGATGGATTCGATGGATGCCGAAGGGATCCCTCGTTTGGATGAGAGTGCGGAAGCTCTTTTGGCCGAAGCCAAGGACGGCTTCTCCGCGGCTAAATTTTTTGATTCCATTTTCACTCCCAACATCACCGAAGAAGTTGGAGTAGTTGATTCGGAAGCCCGGAAAGAATTCCAGCGTTCCATGAAGCAACTTCAGGGTAAGACTTTGCGAGAGAAGCTGGCTTCAGTTAAGGTGTTCATGAAAGGGGACGAGGCCATGGCGACGGATGCTGCGAAGGTTCTCTCCTATCTTACTTTCTTAAAAGCGATGCAAGAAGTGTTTCGTGACTACTCACCATCCGGGAGCGGGTTCTTATTGGAAGCCTTTTTAGCCGGTCTCCTTCGCGGTCAGCAAGTGGTCGAAGTTACCGATGAAACGGGGGGTTCTCTCCCTATTACAGATTATGAAACCGGTACCGGCGAGCCTGTTTCTCTTAAAAGATTAACTGGTGGCGAATCTAAAACCCCCATTAAGGGCTCTCTTAACAATTTGGTTCATCACTTAACCCTTCCCGAGAATCAAGAGCGCGGGATTACGTATGTGATCGCGGCGATCTTCGGGGACAAAGAACAGGTTGCATTTTATGAGTTTAAGATTAATGCGGACAACTTTATTCCATGGGTAGGACAATTTGTTTCTATCGATGAGGAGGGGTTACAGCAGCTTCAAGTCTTTGGTGGGGGCGACCCAGGCGCTCTTCAGGAACAGGATGAACGCGCCGAGCTTGTTAAGATTGCGCAGACGTTTCGCAAGAATGTTGAAGCGATTCAAGCGGCGATTGGTGTCGTACCGGGCACTCCGGGTACCGAAGAACATTATGATGGAAAGCCTATGCCCGCCCGGAAGGCTTCGAAACCAGGTGCTAAAAAAGCTTTTTCCATAACCCAGAAGCTACCCGACGGCACGAAGGTGAATACTCTCAAGCCTGAAGCGGCTCAACAGATTGCCGCCGCCGCGAAGCGATTCGCAACAAAGTACAAGGCCGCTCTCCAGGCTATGGGTGACGAAGCAGTTCAGCTCACCACGCAGTTGCAAGGGGTGACAGAGGAGACGCCATTTGAGGATTATTATGCTGTAGCGAATGCGCTAGGCGGAGCGTTTCGCGGTATGCTCAAGACACTTCCTCCGGAAGCTAAAGCCTTTAGTTACGGCCCCATGGCCACCAAACAAGCCCGCGACCCTGAAGGAACAAAGAAGTTAGGGCAGCTTTCTGCCCTCCCTGACAACCTGAAGGCCGTGTTCCCGGCGTGGATGAAAGCCGAACCAGAACAGATGCGCGAGTTGGTTAAGCGCAGCACTACGCAGGCAAAGCGCGCCAAGAAAGCTGCAGCGAGTGGCAAACAAGCCGACCTCACCGAAGCCGCCGGTGTAGATAAGACCCAGTTTTCTATTGATCAGGGTCGCATCATGACCAGTGAATATTATATTACCACTGTGGCAGTCGATAGAAAGTCACTCCTGGGAGTAACACGAAAATATAATAAAGTGGTTAAAGATCGCTTGTCGCCCATTTTTACGAGCGTCGATCGATTGATGAATCGACTTCAAATGTTCTATGCTTATAAAAAGCTGGGCGCAGCGCAGCAAGCATCGCAAGAGTGCGAAGTCTTGAAAAAGAATGTGGATGAAGAGATCAAGACCGCCGCTGCAGAAAAGAAATAGTTTGACATTTCAAACAAGTGTGTTATAATAGATAATATAAGAAAGAGAGGTGACGTGTGGCTAAGTGTAAGTTTGAGTGTCGCTCAGAGCTAAGTGCTAAAGTGCTAAAAGGGGTTAATACCCTCGCGGATAATGTGGCCGCAACATTGGGCCCCAAAGGCCGCAACGTGATTCTACATCAAAAGGGAAAGGCTCCAATCATTACTAAAGACGGGGTGACAGTGAGTGAATTTGTTCACTCCGATGACGTCTTTGAGAACGCCGCCATCCAGATTATTAAGCAGGCGACATCCCAAACCAACACCATGGCCGGCGATGGCACAACTACTGCAACCGTCCTAGCCCGGGCTATACTTACCAATGCTCAGAGGTACATCACAGCGGGAGCGTCGCCCATTGAACTCAAGCGAGGGATCGACGTAGCAGTAGAGCAGGTTGTGACGGACTTGAAGGCGCAGGCGTCTCACATAGAAACCCTGTACGATGTAGAGAACGTTGCCACCATTTCTGCTAACAATGATCGAGTCATTGGTAAGCTCGTAGCAACTGCCGTGGATAAAGCTGGTAAAGATGGGTCCATCACTATCGAGGAAGCTCGAAGTTCTGAGACGACCCTGGATATGATCGAGGGCTTTCGACTCGAGGCCGGATATGCTGCAGCTGCCTTTGTGACAGATGAGCGCAGAGGAGCAGTGCAATACGACTCTCCCCTCATCTTAGTGACAGACACGAAAATTGACACTGTAGAGCAGATCCTTCCAGCCTTAGAAATCATCAGCCGCGACGGCCGGCCACTTATTATTGTGGCAGAAGACATTGAGGGACAGGCCCTCGCCGCCTTGATTATGAATACGGTACGGGGTACTATGAAGATCGCGGCCGTAAAGGCTCCATTCTATGGAGAGCGCAGACGACATGGTCTTAGTGACCTGGCGCTCTCGACAGGAGCGGAGTTCTTCTCGCGGGATTCAACCATGGGGCTGCGCGATATCAAGCTTGAGCACTTTGGTCAGGCCCGTTCGATTGATATTACAAAGATAGGCACCACTGTCATTGGCGGCAAGGGAGATTTTGCTGAACTTGATCGCCGGATTGCACTTCTTAAAACAGAACTACAAAGCACATCAGAGCTGCGGGAGTGTGAGAAGATTCAGGAACGAATCACTAAGTTGGCGTCAGGCGTCGCAGTGATTAATGTAGGAGCGGCAACTGAAGTCGAAATGATTGAAAAGAAGCACCGACTGGAGGATGCACTTGAAGCAGTGAAGTCTGCTCAAGAAGAAGGAATTGTTTGTGGCGGCGGCGTAGCCCTGCTGCGGACAGCAGAAGCCCTCCAGGGAGTTGAAGTGGAGAACGAGGACCAACAGTTTGGCGTGGATATAGTTGCGGCCGCCCTCGTAGCCCCCTTGCGTCAAATGGCTACAAATTGTGGACTGTCCCCAGATCTGATAGAAGCACGAATCAAAGAAGCCCCCCAAGATAGCGGCTTTAACTTTCGAGACTTTAGGATTGAAAATATGTTAGAAGCCGGTATCATCGACCCAGTGAAGGTGACGCGCTCGTCTCTAGAGAATGCTGCTTCAGCTGCTGGGACTTTAATTACAACTTCCCATGCGATTGTTGAAGTATAAAGCTATTTATCTCGGAGTGGGAGGATTATTCGATGACCGGTGAAGACGCTCAAGAACTAACGGTAATGATGGCTGAAATGGTCACCAAGATGCAAGTTTTATTAGAAAAACAAGATGAATTGGGAGAGAACATCTCAAAGATAAAAGAAGCTGTGTACAATCCAGACAATGGACTTTATGCGCGACTGACTCGTCTAGACTCACGTTTAGATATGTTGGAAGCATGGAAAAGCAGCAATGCTAAAATATTGTGGATTGTGGTAACGGTAGGCCTGGGTCTTGTGCTCAGCACTTCGTGGCAAGCTATCTTCTAAAACTACTTATAAAGGAAAACAAAGACATGAGAGTAAAATTATCATACACAGTGGACGCTGAGTCCGTTCTTAAAGAGGCGGCTAAACTTATTGGACTCCAGGGGGACGATATGCAACAGGCGGTTACTCTTTTCCAGGAGGTTCAAAAGGAACTCCGCGGCGATCTTGACCCCGAGAACGGGATAGTAAATATCAATCGAGCGCATGAGATGGTCGCAGAGCTCCGCGAAGCTTTGTTGCTGGTCGACCGCCGCTTAGAGGAAGTCGACGAGATTATCAAAGGCTACGATGAATACCTACGTACCAATCGAACTCCTACGCCTAATCCGATGCCCGGCTATGGTCCCGCTGATGACGAAGAGCCTGAACTGTTTGGGGCGGATTAGGATGGCCGGCAGCTATAAAACCGGCGACCTCGTTCATATTCCACAAGCCGTCCGACTGACTCAGTGTCCTTTCGAGCTTCCTGCGGATCGACAACTCACTATCCCTCTATCTTTTCACGAGACGTCGCGTCCCGAGATAGCACTGGTTGTGTCGTCGGCGCCTTCCGAATATGTGAGGGTCTTGTGGTCAGGCAAAACTTGGTCAGTAAAAACCGATAGCGTATACGGGATACAATCATAAGATGATAAGATTTATTGAGGTAGTGAACATCACTGACCATAACCCGCGGATGGAACGAACAGCTAAAGCTAGGTTCACGGTGAGCGAAGTGTGGATTAACGAAGAATATGTTGTGAGCGTCCGAGAGGCGCCGGCTTATAAGAAGCTCCTTCACGAAGGCCAACTTCCCTCGGAACTAGAGCACCACCACTTGTTTACAAGGGTGATAACAAATCGCGGCAATCTGAGCGAGACCCATATCGTGGTCGGCAGCCCCATAAGTGTGGCACACCGACTTAGTAAAAATACCCATCAACTATTGAAAGGATAATGATGAGGCAAACTAAATCAATCACAGAGAAGCCTTGGGGCCACGAAGAGGTGTGGGCGCAAACGTCGAGATACGCCGGGAAGATCTTATTTATTAAGAAAGGTCACCGCCTTTCACGACAATACCACCAAATTAAAGAAGAAACCATTATGGTACTCGCTGGAACATTAACGTGCGAGGAGGGCCCCCAAGCCCCCGGCTTCGGAGCTGCTCGTCACATAATGCAGGAGGGAGATATCTTTCATGTATCTCCTGGAACCATCCATCGATTTTGTGCTGAAGAGACCGATGTGAGGTTGGTAGAGGTGAGTACACCCGAAATTTCTGACGTCGTGAGGCTTGAAGATGATTATCGACGCGTCACGGATATCCCCCCGACCCCGGGTAGCGGGAAATAAGACTCGACATAGGTAGCCTAGGCAACTATTTATAGTTGATGTATCTGTGTCAGTCAAACAAATGGAAAGAGTTTCTGCTTCAGGAGGGGATCGAGGATATCGGTCTTCCTCCTGATGTTGCACATTATCTGCGACAACAATTCGCCGATATTCTCGAGCGTCCCCTCAAAGGCGACGACAACAAGCACCTGAGGTGGATTGGGAGACTCATAAAAGACCTGCGCCACCCCAACTACTTCAGCACCCGGACACACCAAACTATTGTAGAAGATATTGTGGGGCGCGCCTTCTGGCCCGACACTCCCGAAGGAGAGGAAGCTTGGTATAAAGCCAAGACTTACTTTGACGATTTTTATGAGAGGGTTAATGGGGAGTCCTCAATGGCCGCATCGCGGCCCAATATAATGGATATGAAGGGGCTAAAGAAGGGCGCCCGGCGAATGCTGAAAAAGCTCAACGCCCCCGACCGCGTCACCAAAGAGTTAGATTCCTTTCTAGACTATCGAATGTTCCAACTCGTTAAATCCCAGCAAGCCAACTATACTCCGATTATGAAGTTGCTCAAGGAAGACCCAGCATACTACGATGAACTTCGCACCGGCGAGGACGAACTGTTCTACAGCGACCTATCGGAAGCTAGCGCCCTGGCCAGAAAGATCATCGCCAATCCCCCGAAGAAAAAAGACCAAGTAATTCATGAGTTTGATGATGGGTACTTCTGGTATGACTTGAGAAAAAACGCTTGCGAGATCGAAGGAAAGCAGATGAAGCACTGTGGAGGCGCCGACAAGGGCACCCTGTACTCACTGAGAACTGGAGCCAAGCGTACGGACATCGAGCGCTATATCACCTTGTCGATGGATGAAGATAAGACTGTCCACCAGATCAAGGCAAAGGGGAACCGTGCTCCCACCAAAGAACTCTGGCCCTATATCGACTGGTTCCTTGAGAATATGGATGTCACGCAAGTTAGAGAAGTTGGACAGCACAGCGACGACGGTATTGGCTTTGCCGAGATGTTAGGGCACCTTAAAAACAAATATGAGGGACAGATCAACTTTGGTAGTAGCTGGAACGCCATAGCAACAGGTCTCCTTAACCAGTACGAAGGCACCATCGAGCAAGACTCCGAAACCACCTTAAAGCTTTATTATCCGCCCGGACCGACGGAAGCCACAGGACCAGCCGAGGTTCAGTTATATCACCACGCATGGTGGCCCGTGAAGGACATCATCGTTGATGAAGATACTTTTCGCATAGGGACGCTGATCAAGCAAGACGCTCAGCTCATCGCGAACGATACCTTTTATCCCAATCCCCATATCCCCGGGCCCGCAAAAGTATATGCCCGCGGTAAACAGGATCGCGACGCCGCGATGCTAGAAATCGTTTTGCTGTGGGGTGAAACTTTTAAGCCAGATGACGGCGGCGCAGAAAGCACCAAGGAAGAAGAAGTGCGTCTGGGGCGCTTCCTAGAAGCAGTGGCGGAGATGTCGCGTTGGCTTACGAGCTACGAGGCTGCTCCTGACGAAGACAACTTTGACTACAATGGTTTCCTTGAGGGAGTCCAAGAGAAGCTAGAAGAGTACGGCGTCTACCGAGATATTGCCGCCGAGCAAGATGCAGAGACAGAACGCGAGCGAGCCGCCGACCGAGGACAGATCGACCTCCCCCTCCGCCAGTCAGCAGGAGAAATGGACCTCGACTATGGGCTATCCGAATCGCGCATTATACAGCGCTGGTCCAAGATAATTAAATAAATTTTATATTTTTTCCGATTAAGGTCCCGAGTCTTATAGTTACTAGTAGCGAATAGGTTAAGAAAGGTTCAAAGGTTGAATGCAAAACAAAGCGTCCCGCGGGAACAGTAGGTGCAGTTCAGAATAGTGATGAGTTAACCTTAAGCACGGAGGATATCTCGTGTCTAAGTGGTTACAAAACTTAATAATAATAGCTTCTCTGCTCACAGTAGGTTGTACCAGCACCTCTGCATCGTCAACGAACACAATCTCTGTCGATGCAAACCTTGACTTAATTGAACAAACATCGACTATCACCACGAAGGTCGAAGTTCAAACCGCACTGGGCGAAGTACTTGAAGTCTTCGACGCCCCAAACCTAACTCTCACAGAACAACGCGCCAGAACGGCTGCCGTCAAAGTAAGATCACTCTTAAAAGGCGGGCACGGATCTGGTACTTACATGATTGCCCACGGACGTCGCGTCGTCGCCACTGCTGCTCACGTAGTCCGAAACGAGAGCGTAATGGCTATCGACGGTCGAGACGGCGAGACGGTTGTGGGCCAAGTAGTATTCTCTGATGCAGAAAATGATATTGCCTTTATGGTGGTTCCCGAGCTGAAGACCAGAACGGCAATACGGTATAGCCCCAGAAAGATATATAACGAGCGCCTCATAGGCACCCCTCTTACTTACACGGGGTTTCCCTCACATCACGACCTTCTTACAATTCGTGGATATGTTTCCGCCCTAGAGCACAAGATGGTGGTCACCAACATGTTTGGTTGGTTTGGCTCCTCGGGCTCTGGAGTGTATGACCAGTCTGGTCGACTAGTGGGAGTTGTTTCGGGCATTGATGTCGGAAACATCGGCTTCCGACTTCCGCTGGAATCGATTGTGTGGGTTGCCCCCATAAGCCAAGTTGATCTTGAGCTGCTGGAAATAAGAATCCGCTCCGCGATGCTGCCACAAAACGTAAAAGCATTCCCCGGCGCCCGATCCCCCAGAAGGGGGGGACTCCAGGACTGATACGATGAAGCGAATTTTCCCTCTTGTTATACTAGCCGCCTGCTTCATATTCGGGTGCGAGGGGGACTACACAATATATGATCAGTACCCTCCCGAAATCATTGAAGTCGAGGTGATAGTAGAAGTCCCCGTAGAGGTACCCGGCGACGGCGGCGATGTTTGGATTGACTCCTTTGACCAGCCTCATACAATTGATGGGGTGGACATTGTGTGGCTAATTGATAAGTCTTGCTCGATGAACCAGCACTCTCAAGCAGTTGTCGAC
>Ga0208553_1000578_pt1 | contig 13092 bp, 7 predicted proteins | sample 6_EtaG_FD_184079 | JGI IMG/M metagenome (GOLD analysis project Ga0208553, IMG submission 184079) | Marine viral communities from the Subarctic Pacific Ocean - 6_ETSP_OMZ_AT15160 metaG (SPAdes) (version 2) | ecosystem: Environmental > Aquatic > Marine > Oceanic | place: Pacific Ocean | collected...
AATATCCCATTATATTGATCCACCCACAACACTGTGTAAAAAACTAGCAACTGGTCCGCTTGGTGGGTCAGGATCTATCCCTGGTGGATAATGTTCTAAAACTTGATCTCCTGGTTTTATTACAACACCAACTGTCCAAGATGTTCCAGTTGACATTCCCGTAATCTTTAAAGTACTATTTCTTGTTGTTGTAACTTGTTTAGCCTTTAAACTTACTGCATTACCATACATAGTTTTCTCTTGTCCGAGTCCATCTTCTCCTGTTTGACTATGCTGTATTATACTCATAATTAATTCTCAATAATTCCGCTTTTAAATAAAAAATATTTCATAGTTTCACCATCAGTAGGTGATCTCCAATTAATATTTGGTTCTATTAGTGGTTGGTTATCAATTACTTGACCATATGGTTTTACAAAATTTGAACCACTTGGAGTTTCATCCCATAACCCATAATCGATCTCATCATCTGCTAAAGCAAATTTTGTAATAACGTGTTCACCATTTTGATTTTCACCAAATACGGCCTTTCTTAAATAATCTATACCCTTTTTAGTAAGAATTGCATCTACTGATAATGTATTTTTATTTATAAATCCCATAATTTACTCCTACCCTGCAGTAGTATTATTTACATAATTAACTAATACTGGAAGTACATAAATTGCTCCTGACAATTGTCCAGTTATAATAATAGATGTTTCTCTTGAAGTTCCCATATCTCCCTCTAATGTTTTTATTCCTGCTGCCCTACCAACTATTTTCTTACTCGTTCTACCACTTTCTTCACCATAGACAACCCCAACATTATAATCTATAGTTCCATCATCTATTGCAACCCCTATATCAACCACAAATTTATTTAATACTAAAAAACTATAATCCTCTCCCGAAAACATTTGTCCTGCTCCCTCTGTATTTGGCTCTAAACGAACTTGATCAAATGAGAAATATGATGAATTAGACTGACCAACCAATTGGGTTGTTAATGCATTGTCACCAAGAAATGAAGTTGGAGTCATACCACTAATATAAGGTAATGCTGTATTTCCTACGTCCATCGTAAATAATTTATATTTCATTACCACTTCGGGATCTACACAAGGTTCTAACATTGGAGTAGATTCTAATACAGCACCATAATAATCAGTTCCTTTTGGATGTGCTGCATCCCATAAAGTATAATCTATTTCGTCATCACTTAAAGCAAATTTTGTAATATTAAACTTACCATCACTTTTTGCAAGATATTGTTTACCCTTTTTAGTTAATACGGCATTTAATATATATGAAGTATTATTTATAAATCCCATTATTTACCTCTTATGAAGATGAATAATTAATTGTTACATCAAATTCTTGTACTACTCCTGATCTATCCCCAGTTAGTATTATTGAAGTATATGAAGTTGCTGGAACTTGTTTTGGATAAACAACAAGATCCCTGAATTTATTTTGATCATCTTTGAATGGAACTTGTAATTTATTCCCGTCACCTATAGAACAATTTGATAGTGTTTGTGATAAATGTTGTACATTATCTACAAACGGAACCCATAATGCATCATTCGGTGACCACCCATCTGATGCAAAAGTATCAGCATTTCCTTCAGTAGTTATAACTGAGTTAGTATTGTAGTTTGGTGCTAAAACGGCTACACTCGCATCCAATAAAGTTACAGTAAAGTTTTCATCTTTATAATCAAGATAGTCCGTTCCCTGTGGATATTTAGGTGTATTATCCCAGTGGGATAGGGCTATCGTGGCAGTCGAAACTGACAATGTGGAGGATGTTATACCACCATCCCCAATAGTAATCCTATCAGTTGTAGACCCATCTACATAAGACAATAGTGTAAGTTGAGTTATATCGAGTATTTTGAGTATGGCCATTGCACGAGTATTTTTAGACCTTGTTACAAGTTTATACTTCATAATCTCAGAAGGATCATTGAAAGGTTCAAGTGCAGGCAAATTATCAATTACTGCACCGTAATAATCAGTTCCTCTTGTATGAGTAGTATCCCAAAGTTGATAATCAATCTCGTCATCACCTAACGCAAATTTACTTACTTCAAAGTTACCACCACTTGACAAAATTTCACGACCTTTTTTTGTTAATATGGCGTCTAATACTCTTGTTGAATTATTTAAATATCCCATTTTTTTCTCCTGTATTCGGATTTTACATAAATTTTATAAGATTCGATATAATAGAACTTGTTATTCTTCTCTTATAAATATAATCCTTTTTAATTTTTGTCATTATTTATTTACTGCATCCATCTTAGTTGTAGGTTTATCGGTTGTTACCAACATTGTAGGTGATACACTTTCAACAAACACTGCTGGTGTATTATCATCCCATCTTCCACCTGGATCCGATATAGTTGTTTCTCCCGTCTGCACACATCCAAGATAAAATAATCTATCAGTTCCAACTGATTCATCCCATCGATTATCTAAATCAGATAATACAAAACTTGATGAATAAGGTTTATGTAAGGAAGCACTTAATGAAGATGAATAATAATATTCTGTTTCCATGTTATTCCGTGATAATACATTTTGTTGTACTCGTGGTTGAACTACTTCTTCAAATATAGTTTTAACACTTCCGTGCTGAATAGTTGAATTATAATAATCACTTCCATACCAACCACTCGTATCTCTATCACCTATGTTATATATAGCAGGCCTTTCTAAAATATGTTTTAATACAAATGAACCAGTTCCGGCAGCATTTTCAGCAAATGTAGTACTTGGTGCATTTAATGAACTAAAGTCGGCTGATATAGTTGTTCCTGATCCTGTTTCCTGTGTTCTATTATTCAACCTAAATGGATCATATAAATTAATAGGCATTGTATTTATCATTTCTGGAGTTACATCTAATGCAGATGCAGAAACAAGTCCTCTTGGCTGTCTTGATCCACTCTGTTGCGTATACCAATTAGTTTCAAATTCATTAAGGAAATTTAGCTTAATTTCGTATTGTTCATATAATGCAGATGCTGACATAGATGAACCCGATGTCATTGATTCTTTATTGATTCCAAATGGATTAGACCAATTCATATTATCTTCATAAATTTGATATGCTCCACTTTCAGAAATATACCCCATTGTTTCAATAAACGTTGTATGGTGTTGTGTTTCAAATGTAGGTTTCTTACCAATTATAATTTTATCTCGTTCAAGAATAGTAGGTTCAATTACTATACCAACGGTTGCATTTGCACGGGCAGGAACTAAAGTATGAATTTGTTTATATAAAGAAGAATCATAATATTTTAATAATCTCAGATAATCCCAAAAGTTATTTGGTCCCGAATATTTTTGCCAATATAAATTTCTTGCAGTTACAAGTCCTGTATATTGTTCTTTATATTGGTCTCGTGGATCTCCAATATATTGGTCAAAATCAAGATTAGGCATTGAACTTATAATATCTTCGTCTATTGCCTTTGATGGTGAAAAATATACTCCAAGTTTATTAGAATCTATTGATGCTTCATCATAAGCTGGAGTTGTTATACTATCACGAAATGATAATCTTGGACTTCCAACTGGATCAATTCGTGTATCAGCTTCAATTCTTATTTTATTGGATGACTTCATACTCGGCCCCAAATTTGGAACTTTCATTTTTGATTCATCTACTACGGATGAAAAATGATCACCCATTATACTTGTATAATTATGTGGAACTGCTGATGATGTAAAAGATTGGTCTGCACTTACATCATTAAACCATTGATTTGCACCCACACTTAAATCTTTATTATCATCAAACGTATATCGAGTAACTAAATCATACCAGGAAGCAGATGGTGTATTACCATCAAATGCGACTGGTGCAGCTACATGATTATCAAATGAATCTTCATTTAATGGTGTTGTCCAATTTCTATATTCCATCATAGAACCACTAAATGATTCTCCAAAGGTTGCATGCTCAGGACCACCTATTGTAATTGTATCAGAAGCCCCTACATACGATGTGTTATATGATTGTGATACTGCTCCTTCTGAACCACTTATAAGTAAAGTATTTGTAGATTCATATATAATCTTACTTCGTCCAGCGTCATATTTTTTAGTGTATAAACTATAAACTACATCTTGATTAACGGCATCACTCGCTACAAATGCCCCCGAACCTGATAAAGTTCTTGTTAACATTACAGACCAAAACTCTCCATCATAAACAGGAAAATTAGAAGATGAAGTTTCAAGATATCCCTCACTACCATTTAACATAAAGGATACATAACCACGATTATCTACTGAATCATTATCTTTTAATCTAATTGACCAATCATCTCCTCGTCTTACCAAGACTTGATTAGAACCTGTAACTGCTCTGAATCTAAATTCTACTGTATCGGGAACTCTGTTGGTTGCTCCCTCTCCCAGTGTAACTGCCTCCCAAGTATCATTTTGAACATAAGTGTTATTACCTGACCCAAAGAAATCTAATGCTCTTGTAAATTTCCTTGTTATCATAAAATCATCTGGTTGACCTGGTAATTTGGGTCCACCATATTCCATAACTCGTAATACACTTGAAGGAATACCATAACAACTTATTAATCCTTTTATTGCCCGTGATGTTCCTTTTGTCTTTAAGAAATAAGGCATATTATTTACAATACGACTCCATATTTCTCTTGAAATATCTCTATCAGAGGTTCCTGAGAATTGCCATGGCCTTTCTGAACCAGTTTGTTCCATTCCAAACATATATCTTGGAATTGAGATTAAATCTTTTCCATCAAATACTTCCCAACCGAGAGACTGTGCAACTGGATGTAATAAATCTTTTGCTATACCTTCTGTAAGTTTATCTCTCTTATCATGAACATCAGTCATCGCTTTAATGAATACCCAAATATCATCAAAATAGTGACCAATCATATCTATAAAATTAAGAAATACTGCATTTTCATCATCATCTTGAACAAACATTGGTAAGTGACTTCTAACTCTATTCTTATTTGCTTTATCATAATCAGATGCAGAAACTAATTGTTCTGAATACCAAGTTGTAGCTGCTGATTGTGAAGTTCTATAAAGAACATATGGATATGAATATGTTCCGTTTCCACTTTCTTTAGGCCATGCATTATCATGAAATATTCCAATAGACTCACTTGAATACGAAGAACTTTGTTTGAACATATATTTTTCAAAATTATCAAAGTTATTAATAACTTCACGGCGTTTCTTTTCCCATACTTGAATCTGACTTAAAGAACCACTTACTGGAGTAAATGGCGGATGTGGATCTTCAGACCCCGAAACACTTAAATAACCACCTGCTCCTGGATCTGCTTTAACACTAAATCTACCAATCGGTTCTCCTATTGAACCACTATTAGTTCCTGCTAAAGACGAACTTCTATCTGTATACTGTTCTATTGAATCTAATTTAAATTTAAAATTTCTAAGTCGTTTTTCTGCAGAACCAAAATGAATAAAATTTGAAAACTGGTTATGATCTATATTAATATCAGCACTCAAACTACCACTTAATAATTCATTTTCAATACTTTCTTGTATTCCACCATCAGTTGTTGTTAATTCATTATAAGTTTTATATTTTGTTTGCCTAGCACCTATTGGACTTGTAACACTTTGAAATTCTGGAGTTCTAAGAACTATATCACTTACCCATTCTTCTATAAAAGGTATTAATGTACAAGTTTCCTCTACTGGAGGAATCAATTCTTTAACAATAGTAACAAAATCTTTTTCTTGAACACTATCTGGAAGTGGTTCATATAATTTATAAACAATTGAATATGGATATTCAGAGTAAGTTGTTGTATCTATTTTAAAATTAGTTATTAAATTAAAACTGTTTTTTTGTCCCAATCTAACTAACTTACTTAAATCCTCACTCTTATCTTGTGGATATTGAATAAACCATTTACTAAATGGATACTTATCATTTCCATCTAATGGATACTTTTCAAAATCATGTCCTGCTACCTCTCCTAATTCTTGATAGGAGTTTCCGTCCATCAAAGTAATTTCATTTCCATTTATACTCTCAATATCTCCTCTAAATGAACCATATACTGGAGTAGCACTATAAAGAGATGAAGTATAATCAACATAAAATTCAGTAAATTCATTAAATGATCTTATATTTGTAGCGTTATCTGATACAATATTATCAGGAGCTAAATCACCGTATGTCTCTTTTAACGTAAGAGTATTTTTACCTACAAAAGTATCAATTTCTGCAACTAAATCTGCAGTTACTGGTATTCTATTAACTTTTGTACTTAACTCTGTTAATTGAACGGTAGGACTTTCTACCCATAAAATTCCTTCTGGACCATACTGTCCATATACATAAAGAGATGAAGGTTTTGTTAAATCCCAATCTTCGTAGATAATACCAGTATAACTAACTTGTTCCCATTCACCTACTTTAGAAATTGGTCTATATCTTAAAAATTCTCTTTCACCTGCCTTTAGCATTGGCTCCCCATTTTCATCATCACCAATAGTAGATGGGTGATATCCTGCCCAAGGCCCCCAAGTTGCATTACCATCACTTATTTTATAATGGTGTATCCCAACATGAGCACCTTTATTTAATGTATCTGATTTTTGCCACCAACTAATTGTTAATTTATCTCCTGGTTTTAATCCTTGAGATGCCATTGCATGTGGTAATCTTTGGGCAATTTTCAAAGATCTATGTGCCAATGTAGTCGGTTCAACAGATGTATTTCCTGTTTTATGAATACCGTTATAATCAACATGGTTTGGTGCACCGAATTGAGTATTCTTATCAATAAATTTCATACAAGTTTCACCATACTGACCTTCACCTTGTACCCATTTGGCGTGGTATCCTAACCAACCAGTATGCCACTGTGACCTATCATTTTTCCTATCCTCATTTCCACTCCAATTAAATGAATTGAATCCTTCGCCCCAACCACTTGGTTTTACTGCATCTGAATGTAAATCTGGATCCCAATATTGCCAAATCAATTCTGTTATTGAAGATTGAGAATCCATTGACAAGGAAATATTCCAATTTATCACTTCATTGCCTGGACTTTCTACTGACCATATCCATTCACAATCACTCAAATCTGGATGTACATTACTACCCCAAGGTCCTTGACCGGCATCTGCCTGTGTCATCCAACTTATTGGACTAGTTGTCGTAGCTGTAGTTACAGTTCCTTCATTGTCTGTGAAATCTGTAATATTCCAGGGACCAGTTGAATCAGAAAATCTACGAGTAAGAGATGGAACATCAGGGTCGGAAGCTCCAAGCTCATAACTGGATCTTCCTTCACCTGTTTTAACTACATCTCCGTTAAACCATATCTTTGCTATTATTGCTCCAGTTCCCCCAGTATTGGTTGCTTCTAATCTCAAACGACCTGCACTATTTGGAATTAGAAACTCGTCTGCAGTTCTCCAATCTGTTCCTGTACCAAGTGAGGTTTCAACTCCTGCATTGTTTATAGAAAATAACTCATATTCACTATCAACTTGTAATAAAATTTTATTTTCGTCTTGACTACCGTGATATGGACTTACTCTAAATTCTCGTTCATATTTTATAATATCAGTTGCAAGTGGATTGTTTAATGAAATATCATCTATTACTGTTACTTCTGTATCTTGAGTGAAAATCTCATCTACAACATATGCATCTTTAATAGTAAGAACACCACTATTCCTACCACCACTTCCCGCTACCATTAAATTTGTAAATCCATCATCTTCATCTGAAAATACAGCCTGTACTTTATTATCATCTGTAAATGTAATTAATCCAGTAGTAGGGAAATCAGTTTCTTCTGTTCTTTCTTCTTTCATAAATGGACTTGGAGTTCCACCTAAACTTCCAGGTTCCATTTGAATATCTGTAATATAACGAATTGCTCCTAGAGCCCCGGTTGTTGTTGAAGAAGTTTTACCCAAATACCATTTTACTGTTCCATTTGAATCTTCTGGTATAGTTTTAATTCTATATACTTTATGCCACCGTCTACCATCTATTATCTTAGTATCTAATATTATATCACCTTCTGGTTCTGTATCTGGTATATCTTGTAAATTACCACCAACATCCCATTTTCCACGAAATAATCCATGACTATCAGATGGCCAAACTTGTGTCCACCGATCCTTCCGTTCATTATAACTCTCTTCCCAAAAAACCCAACAACTCATTATATAACTTTCACCAGGTATTCCATTTAACAACAATTCATAATTATTATTCTTATCAGCCGAAGTAGTTTTTAAACACCACTTACTATTACCTGGATTTAGAATATCATCAACCACATCATGATTTGTACTACCACCACCCTTTTCGAGTGCATTAATTCCATCAAAGAAATCACCATTATTTACTAAATTGTTTGCCGGGGGGAAAGTTTGAAGTTCGACTTCTGGAACAAATCTTGATATTACTTCGGGAGTTTCATCTTCATCTATAACAAAGGCTTCTCTTATTTTAAGAGTTCCACCAGCCATTTTATCATTTAAATTAATTCCTTCACCATCTATTGTTGCTACATTACCATTAATAGTTACAGAAGATTCACCACTTATATCAGAATAAGATAAACAGGTATATCCCAATATTCTAAACTGTTCATAATAATCTGGATCATCTATTGCTGGATTTGGTCGGAGTCGTATTTCTGTTCGAGATGGTGATACCTCTTGTATCCAAAATTTATCTTCTTGTAGCAGTAATTCTATAGCCTTTCCTTCAACCGTTAAAGGTACTAATGCACCTTCTTCCAATTGGGCGGCAATAATTCTACCGTCTGGTTCTATAAGATGTAAACCATCCCAAATAGATTTATCTGATTTCTTAGTTAAAACAAATTTACTAGAACCACCTATTTGTCTTAAAAAATTATATACTATTTTATAAGTCCCACGTTCATAACCAAGACTTCTAACATGAGCACCTACATCTAAATTAGTAGGTATTTCAGAAATTTCACCAGAAGCTATATAATTATCATTCGTGTCATATACATGATACTCTATAATATCTTTTGGATTACTTCCAAATACCTCACCAGAATCAGTTAACCCGTTTATTCCAATAAGAGGTAAATCTTTTGATTTTAATCTTGATAATCCCCATGGTGTTGAGGTTAATTGTTTTTTCTTTGGCATTAGAGTTCCGTAAATTCTCGTTTGATTATTTTATTAAGTTCTTCTTCTGTATCTTCATAGTCAAAATATCCATCGATATAATTAAGAGCATGATTTATTTCATAACTTGTTCCATCAGTTCCTTGTCCTAATGGTTCTCCATTTACATCTATAGGAACATCTTCAAATAAAATAATTTTTCCAGATTTATCCCGTAAAGTACCATTCTGGATAGTTCCCGAGGCAGTTTTCTCATTTATTATATTCCAATATCTTACTTCATCTTGTTTCGTAAGTTTTTGATAAAATGGAAGATTATCTAATTCATCTGTTGAATATGGCATTTTTTATCTCACTACTTTAAATGAATGTTTCTCATCGAAATATTGAACGGTTTCATCAGCAGTTCCACTACCACTTACTACCTTATAGTTTATTCTATAAAATCTTTCTGACTGTAATCCATCCATCCACAAATTAAAATAATTTCCTGTAGAATCACAACTTACTACTGAACCACTTCCAAATGGTACAATAACATCTTCTGTATATGCATCTTTAATTTCATAATATGTACTACCACTTGGTAGATATTTTGCTGTTGTATATCCCGTACTATATCCACTTGTGGAATACGACTTTTCGGGATACCTTGCTCTACCAACTACTCTAAATTTTACTTTTGAAGTTTCTTTATATTCTGGACGAAATCCTCTCATATAAAGAACCATATCTTCAACCTCGGTATTAGAAAGTGCTGATAATGAACCAGTCGTCCATTTAGAATCATCCCAAACTACTTCTAATTTTGGTTGATAAACTGTATGTGTATCTCTACCAAAATATAAAAAATGTCCATAATGTGTAGTACTTCCTTCATCTTCAGTGGTAGAATACTCCATACTACCACTTCTCTTTATCATAAATCCTTCATTTGGAACTGTACTATGTAACCATTTCCAAGTAATATCAGTTACGTCCATTCTTAAATCTGATGGTTCATGGGTGAAAGATTGAGATGCTACATATCCATATTCACTCCAAGTTCCACCAGAAAAATTAGTTTTTGTCATACCAGCAGTGCCGGAGTCTGTAAGAGTGACACTTGTATTTCCAACAGTACCAGCAGTAGCTTGAGTAGCCGTAACAACTGCTCCAGCCACCGTAGCGGTAAATCTAGTTCCCGCTGGCCCCGATGAAGTATTAATAACATTCATTAGGTTAGTTGCGGTTTGGTTATTTGAAGTTGCGGATTCCCATGTACCATTGACCGAACTTTGGTCACCATTAGTAAAGTCATAGTTAGTACCATCTGCAGCAATCAAATTCACTTTATCACCAGCATTGAGTTCGGTGTAATCTGAAATGGTTATTGTTGCAGTTGCACTATCTAATGCACTTCCACTATACCAAGTTCCACCACCCCCAGATAATGTTTGTGTTGTATCAGTACCACCAGCAAGTGCAGATGTTCCACCACTAAATACAAATAACCCTGAAGATGAAGCTGCAGTTAAATTAGAATTAGTTCCTGCAGAACTTCCAGATAACATTAAATAAGTCCAATTAGAAGAATCACTTCCAGAAAAGCTTGCAGAAATAGGTAATCCGTGTAAAGAAGCACTTGCTGTGTTATTAATAGTATTTCGTAAATTATTAACAGAACTACCAGTTGTTGATCCAGATGCTACGAATATTTGAGTGGAACTGTTGTTAAGTATACCTATTGTCGGTGCCACAAATGTAAAATCAACTCCACCAATAGTAACTTCTTGATTATTATAATCACCTTCATTAATTGTTAAAGTTCCATCTGCATAAGTATTACCTTGTAACGCGGTATAACTTCCATACCAAGGAGTTGCTGTATCATTATTATCTCTAAACTTCCAACTTGCCCCATCTTCAATTATTGGATTAGAGTGTGCTCGACCAGAACCCATGTCCCAAGACTGACTAACAGGATATCCATATAAAGTTTGTGTTACATTTAATTCTCTTGAACTTGCATCATATAAATTTAAATAAAATTTTGTTTTTGATCCTGATGTAATTAAATTAGATGCTACTGATTTAGAAATATAAGTCAAATCAAATTTAATTAATGCACGAGAAACATTTACTACTGAACCGTCTGCGTTCATATCTTTTCTAATCTCAAGAATCTCATCAAGACCAGTATTCATACTTTCACTTACTTCATATAATGTTGTATCTTTCGTCGCATATTCAAAATAATGCATTATAAGTCTCCCATTACTCTACCCTGAATATCGATATCGGGGTATTTAACTTCAAATATTGTAGGGTCTACCGCCGGATAAACTATACTATTATAGGTGGCACCAGCAACGTCATATAAATTATTAGAATATCCATCGGCCTCTCCACTTTTATTTTTAATTACAACTAACTGTTGTTGTTCATTAGGATCTTGATTAGGTGGATTAACTACAGTAGCAACCCCGGGCATTCCAACTATTTCAGATGCCACATCGGCCAAAATTATAGGTTGATTTATTTGCCACTTATTTATACTAAAATAAAGTTTTAATTTATCAACACATCCCAACAATACTTCATTTTTATTAAATCCTTTTTTAGTAAGAATAGCAAACTCAACTCCAATATTACATATCCATGCATCTTTTAATTGAACTGCATCAGTCATCATTCTATATTGAGTCAAATATGTTTTTATATTTTCTTTAACTGCATCATTTATTCTAACTAATTTTTTATTTTGGTTATATCCCAACATATACATATTTAATGCTAATGGATTTGAAGTTTCTTCTTCTCCTCCGGCCGCAACCTGTTCATCTTGTATCATATAAACTTTTGCTATATTACCATACTTTGGTGGTAACGAATAAACACGAGTTATATAATCATCTTTAGTTACTGCTCTTTGTTGTGCTTGAAAATAAGCAAGAGCATTCACTCTAACATCCTCAAGTGTTTCTGCCCCACTACCTCCAGTTGCTGGATTTGGATTTGTTGCTGCTACAGAATTTGCTGAAATATTCGATTTAACCGTATTTAAACTCAAAGAAGCATCAAATTGGGAAGACTTGAAAGTAATATTATTAATATTATTAGATGATACATTATCGTTTACACCACCACCATATGAATATGTAATAGTCAATGTTGTATTAGTTGGACATTGACCATAAGTTGCCGTATTTAAAAAGTTTGCCGGGTCAAATGCTGTATCAAGAAAACTTGGAGTTCCTGGTAAATTAGAACCTACATTTGACGGATTTGGAATAATTTCTTCATCTGCTCCTGCTGCTACTCCAGAACCAAACCTTAATTCTGTTTTACCATCCGTTCTAATAAAAGTTTTAAATCGTTTAGATGTTTTTACAAGTTTTAATAAAAATGGTGCAAAATTTCTACCTTCTACTAAATCAGGAGAATTATTTGTAGTATTCTCAGAATCTGCAAAAACTGTATCCTGTGCGAGAAATGGAACTTCATACCATTTATTTCCATCACTATCCATTACTGAAATTATTTCTAATACGGGATTGTTTGCTAAAGCAATTCTTTTATATTTCTCTGCTGTTCCAAATGTTTTATATTCAGTTACAATTGTTCCACTAACGGCTTTAACTTTTTCCTTTTTTAATAACCACTTTACAATATTTCCATCCAATACTTCAAAAATACTATCTTCTCTCGGACTTAATGAACTTGAATCTCTAAATATAACATCTTCAGTAGTTCTAAAAACTGTTCCATTTACAGCTGTTACTTGCATTCCAGCTGGAATTGTTAAACAATAATTTTCATCGGGTGGATATCCTGTATCACCATTATTGAAAGTAACAACTTCAGTGGTATTAGAAGGTACGGTTTGGAAAACATCAAATTCTACAGATGCGGCTGAAGTCTGTCTTGGTTTATAACCATAACCTT
>Ga0208553_1000589_pt1 | contig 12917 bp, 10 predicted proteins | sample 6_EtaG_FD_184079 | JGI IMG/M metagenome (GOLD analysis project Ga0208553, IMG submission 184079) | Marine viral communities from the Subarctic Pacific Ocean - 6_ETSP_OMZ_AT15160 metaG (SPAdes) (version 2) | ecosystem: Environmental > Aquatic > Marine > Oceanic | place: Pacific Ocean | collected...
GCAGAGTTCGGAATGGGTCAGCAGGTTCTGGGACAGCGCAATGTTGCAGCCTTGCAGGAACGCGCCGATGCGTTGGCAGCACTGGGGCAGCGTAACCAAGCGGAGCAAGCCGAGTACGACAATTTAACTAGAGAGATCAGTCAGATCAACCAAGCGCGACAAGCTGGGTATGGGATGGAAGGCGCACGGGTAGGCAGTGAACGATCTGCTGAACTGGCAGAACGAGCCGACCAACTCGGAGCAATCGGTCAGCGTAACGTAGCCCAAGAGCGGGAGTACCAAGCGGCTCTCGCGGCAATGCAGCAGAGGAACATCGCTGGAGGCGGCGAGTATGGCTTTGAAGCACAAAGAATGGCACAAGCAAATCAAGCCGCCTTGCAAGAGCGAGCCGACCAACTGGGGGCATTGAGTCAGCGTAATGTTGCGGAAGAGAGAGAATATCAATCCACGCTTGCTGCGATTCAACAACGCAATGTTGCGGGGGGAGGCGAATACGGCTTTGAGGCTCAACGACAAGCCCAGCAGAACCAAGCCGCCCTGCAAGAGCGAGCTGATGCTTTGGGAGCAATCGGTCAGCGGAATGTTGCTCAAGAGCGTGAGTATCAAGCTGCACTTTCAGCCATGCAACAGCGCAATCTCGCCGGAGGAGGAGAGTACGGCTTTGAGGCTCAAAGGATGGCGCAGATGAATCAAGCTGCGTTGCAGGAACGCGCTGACGCATTAGGGGCTGTTGGCCAAAGGAATCAAGCGGAGGAGCGTGAGTATCAATCCACCCTCCAAGCCCTCCAACAGAGGAATCTTGCAGGGACAACCGAGTACAGTCTTGAAGCGCAACAGGTTGCGCAGATGAATGACGCTTCCTTGAGAGAGAGAGCAGACGCACTCGCGTCTCTCGCTCAACGGAATACAGCGCAGGAGCGGGACTTTCAAGCTGCGGTGCAAGCATTGCAACAAAGGAACCTCGCGGAAGAAGGCGAGTACAATCTTGAAGCGCAGCAGTTGGCTCAAGCCAACCAATCACAGTTGCAGGAAAGAGCCGATCAGTTGGGGGCTTTAGGGCAGAGAAACGAAGCTGAACAGGCCGAGTTTGCCAACCTCCAAGCCACCCTCGCTCAAGTAAACCAAGCGCGGGGAGCGCAGTTTGCGACAGATACCCAACAGCAGGAATTTAATACTTCGCAACAACTGCGCGAGAGAGCCGATGCGTTGGGTGCTTTAGCTCAACGTAACCAAGCACAAGAGCAGGAGTATCAAGGACTCTTGCAGGGGTTATCCCAGCAGCAGGGAGCAAGAACCGCAGGGTTTGCGATGGACTTACAAGGGGCTGACCAGCGCAACCAAGCAACACAAGCTGACTTCGCCAACCAACAAGCTGCGATAGCGCAGACAAACCAAGCGAGGCAGCAGTCATTCAGCAACGCGATGCAGCGCACAATGACGCAGCAGCAAATGCAGCAGCAGCAGATGGCTAACCTTCAGAGCTTTAGCGGGTTATCTCCTATCAGCGGTCAGTTTGGAAATCTAGCTGGAGCGCAACAAGCTGCGTTCGCTAACTATAGTCCTGTGCAATATCAGCCTACAAATACGGCGGCTTTATTGCAAAACCAGCAAAACCTCCAAGCTGGAATCTTTGGCAATCAAGCTAACATTTGGGGTCAACAAGCACAGATAGCTAGTCAACCGAGTGGGTTTGGCAGCCTGCTTGGCACGGTCGGAGGCGCGTTCGCTGGTGGATTCGGTGAAGGGTGGGCTAATCAAAAGTTTAAGTAGGAGAAATAATTATGGCTGATTTTTGGGGAGGATTCGGACAAGGCTTCGGCAGAAGTTTTGAGAGCAGTTACGACAGGGCAGCTCGTCGTAGGGAGCTTAGGGAGCAGCGTGAGTATGCTGAGAAGCGTGAAGACGCGAAGGAGAAAAAGAAGAGAGAGAGGGAAGAGGCGTTGTTGCGAGCTACCTTAGCCACCACGTTAGATAAGCCGTACAGCTCTGTTAAAGAAACCCCAAGGAAGGTTGAATGGGATGAAGTATCTCGCCGCCCCGTGGATCAAGGCGGGATGCCTTCCCCATTGTTTGGGGGCAAGGAAACTGCATGGGAGAGAGATGTAACTGAAGCAAAGTCTAAGCAAGATGTTTTGAGGGAGATGAACCTTGAAGAGCTTATGGCAGCATCGAAAACTGCTGAAGCGGGGAAAGAGGCTTACTTGGATAAAAGAAAGGATCAGAAAGAGGCCCATAAGGCATACATTAATGCTGGAGCACCTTCGCTGGGGCTGGATACCTACTCTCTGCCTTGGCAGGGATGGGCGGAGTTGACAGGCGTTTTCAAGAAGGGCGAAAAGGATGAATTAGAACAGTTTACGTCTGACTTAAAAAACGCAACGTCTTTAGGCGCGAGTAATGATGATGAGGGGCTTGGGTTATTGCTCAGAAATTACCAAGGGCGGCAAGAAGGAATACTGCGAGACACTTTTGATATAGCCCAAAGAGATGCGAAGAAGGTGAAGAGGGATAAGAAGCAGGAGCATAAACTGTCAGAGAGAGCGAAACAGAAGACAAAGACTTTTGATGACGCAGAGAAAAGAATTACAGAATGGGGGGTGCTGGCTTACTTGGGCAGTGATGAAAAGCCTCTAAAAGAACTGGCTGCTAGGGAGTGGGGAAAATTCTCCGACTCCCAAAGAGACAGTCTTATGAATACTTTTAGAGACCTAAGCACCGTTGGGACAGCCGCATCGTTTGATAAGAAGCAAACCAGCCGAAAAGCCTTGGAGCAAAAGTACATGGGGATAAGTAGAAAAAGACTTGATTCACTCCACGAGCTTTGGCCTGCCTCAGAACTATCTAAGGAAAACTTAACTGAGAAGGCAACACTGAGTGCAGACGGCCAAGAGGTTCCATACGATGAAGACAGCCATAAAGGGCAGGTGACTTGGGAAAGGATTATACCCACAATGGGCCATAAAGCATTAGCAACAGTAGACAAGAGAGTTGCTTCATCATGGGACCCTCTGACTGGGGTAGCAACCGACTGGACAGTAGTAAGAGTTCCTAAAGAGTTGTTCGAGACGCCAACCCCGCCGAAGGCAAAACCAAAGTCGGCGATGAGCACTCTAGAGGCGTATGATAAAACATTGGACCTCGGGCTCGATTTTACGCAATTTCAGCATGGGATCGGGCAATGGGTTCCCGTGGGGAAGAACAATAGTTCTTTTATAAAGATTAAAAATCTTATCCTCGATCCCGACTCTGATTACCAAGAGCTTAGTGATAAAGAGAAGGAGGTTTTCTACAATTCGCTTGGGATTCCGAGGGGTAAGGAGAAGGACATTAAGGCACTACTCACATTCCACGATGCTGATCCGGATGAATTTATGAAGGCTTTAAAGTTCCTTAATGAAAATGGATGGGAAGAGCTTTACAGGAAACTAAACGAATAGCGATATGCCTGCCGAAATGGATTTAAAGAGGTTTTCTGAAATCCTCGGGTGGAACAAGGAGAAGGAGTCACCTGCTGATGAGGGTTCCATGACTCACAACAGGTTCTTCGAGATCATGGGTTGGCGGAAGCAGGAACCCCCAACTCCACTCATCCCCGCCCCCTCAGAAAGGTTGACACCGTCAACCTCTCAGCCTTCCTATCCCCAAGCCGAGCCTGCCCCAGTTCAAGGGCCGAAGGAGGAGTCTGACGATGATGTGCGTATGGCTCTCGCAAAGGCACTTCAGACTAAGGTTCCGGAACGAGGGCCAAGCGACCATCCATTGCCAGCACTTCATTGGGATAGATGGTGGGAGAACACTGAGGATAGGGTCAGTGCTGCTCGAAGATTTAGAGATGCGGAAACCGAGAAAGAAAAGAACACTGCTATTAAGGATTACGCGAAAGCTTTGGCAGACTTTAGGTCTGATCCAAACTTAATAGAGAACGTAAAGTTTCTGTCGAACCCGAAATATTGGAGCAAGGAACAGAGAGGGAAGTACAACACAAGGCTCAACGCCATTGCCGTTAAGGAGGCTGACAAGGAGGTCTTCAACTGGCTGACGGGTAAAGGCATTACCGCTGCCCCGTCCGACAAGGAGCTTCTAGAACAGTTTAACAGGAGGAACAAGACAAACTACAAGTCGCTTGACGATGCCATGCGGGTAATCAAGAAAGGGAAGGCGGCTGCTGAGAAGGATATTGAGAAGGCTGCTGGAAAGGAAAGGGGTTATGCTGGACTTCACACTGCTGCTTCTTTTTTAAGCTGGCCTCACCATCTTGAGCAAGTCGGTAAAGGTGTTGGAGTGGGGCTGGGAGAAGCCTCCGCTCTTGTTTCCGGATCGGATAGAGGAAAGTATGTTGAGTCCTTTTTGGAGGGGAAAGGCTACGGACAGGATGAAACAACATTTGAGGATAGGTTAAGGGAGAAAGGTGTTTCTCACGTAGGGGTTGGCCTTGCGTCAGTGGGGAAAATGGTTCCCGACATAGCCGCATCGATGATAGCCTCCCCTGTGGTTGCGGCTCAACTGAAGTTAATGAGGGTTCCGGCCCCAATCATTAACGCCATCAAAACGCCTGTAGCATTCGGAGAAACAATAGCTGCCAAGGAGTATGGCCTCACTGGAGGGGATGTTCAGCGTTCTATAAGCTCCGGACTTATGATGATGGCTATCCCTCCTGTCCATCAAAAGCTTTCTGATGGGGCTGGTCGCCTTCTTCTAGATATCTACAAGAAGTCGCCCCAGCTTAAAGGTGGAGGAAAGATTGTAGAAGAGCTTGCAGGATTAGGCGGGGTACTGGCTTTAACCGAGACTCAATCCCTCGGGGAATGGCTTTCGGCAGAAACTCAAGAGGAGAAGGACAGACTCCTCGGGGAGTTCCTTGGAAGAGCTGCTGGGTTTACCCTCCCTGCCCCAATCATGGCTCGGGGGAGAAAAGACCCTGTGACACCAAAGGCAAAATGGGACAAGACAGAGAAGACAGCACAACAGAAGAGGGATATTAACCTCGCCATAGAGAGGATTAGGTCTGACCCGCAATCAATGAAGCTCTTGAGGGACGCTCTTAACAAGAGTTGGGATGCCCCGATTAAAGCGATACCCAAGGCTGACGTTGGTGCTGCCATTAAGGCTAGGCAAGAGCAGGCGTTAGGCAAGATGTCTGAGAAAGCCCGATCAGTCTTTGAGAGGGTTGAAGAGAAGATGTCGGGGGAAAAAGAGAAGGAACTTGATTGGGACTTGTACGACCTGCCTGTCACCCAGCTAAGGAAAATAGCTAAAGAGCTTGGGATAAAAGGGATGGCGAAGAAGCCTGCTGACGTTGTCATTGAAGCGATTAAAGGACGCAGATTGAAGAGTAAGGTTGAGGGGGCGTTACGCGAAGAAAAGATTGAAGCTGAACCGGAAGTACCTTTTGAGCCTAAGCTCCTTGAGGAGAGTGTGAGACCCGAGGAAGGCTCTCAAGAGATGTACTACGGGAAGGAGCCTCCCCCTGTTGAGGCGGGAAGTGAGGCTGCATATTACGAGAAGCAGAAGCTTGAGTCTTTTGATAGAGCTGATGATGGCAAGGTTTATGTCGAAAGACAGATAGACATTGAGGAATTTCCGGAGAAGTTTAACTCATTGGAAGTGGAAGAAGACATCCAGTATAAGTCCATTACGGAACCGATGAATGAGGCGCTGTTTGACCCTAACCTCAAGAAACGTGGGGAGCTTGAAAGGCAGCGGCTTGAGATTGGAAATCAAATTAAAGAACTCCAAGCCAAAGGAGTTTTTGAGGGCCGTCTTAGCGACTTCCCTAAAGAGATGATGGATAAGTGGGTAGAGCTTGTGCGTGACAAAGGGGATGCCTTGGAGCGGTGGGAGGCTGACCACAAGGAGTTGTATGACCAGTATCGTGAACTGGAGAAACAGAACAAATTACTTTACGAGAAGTATAAGTACAACTCATCAATAGAAGAGGTTCTAACCAGAGAATCTCTGGAGCATCACGGGTTGGTAAAGGAGGAGCCGCTCACCTTTGACACCACTTACCACGTTACTAGAACAGTAAATGTTCCGTCCTTAATGAAGGAGGGAATCATTTCTGGTGGAGGAGAATCATTCAAGGGGGTTGACCCATCCCACCCTAACTATAAAGCCTTGATGGAGAGAGGGGAAGTTGGTGGAGTAGGTGCTTCCTTAGGTCGCGTTCACTCATTTGAAAGCCTCAATGATGCAGTAGCTTGGGCAAATAAAATGGATTGGGAGCTTGCGTCAAGGGCGAAAAGGGAGTCTGGAGATGCGTTTGGTTCTGGAGAAATTTCCATCATACCAATTAAGGGCGGAAAGGATGTTGGCTGGCAGCTAGACCCTGCGCTTGCAAAGTCTGGAGACAAGGGGCTTAGAAGGTTTGGGAATGTTTTGCCGGAATATCTTGGAGAGCCGATTAAGGTAGATAAGAATCTATTCGATGCTTGGTCTAAGTCGGAGAGTGAGGGAACACCGCTAAGATTAGAAAAACCCCCCAAGCCAACCGACCCTGTTATTGAGTCTTTAAAGGAGGAAAAGATTGATCCTGTCGTTGAGTCTTTAAGGGAGGAAGCGGTTCCTGTTGAGAAGATACCCGTGCAACCCGAAGGGCCATCCCTGCCTCCATCGGAGCCACCCGTTACACCCCTACCATCCTTCGATATACCTATGGGGCCGAAGAGAGAGATAGCCTTCACTAAGAGGGCTATAGAATGGATGGGGGAGCGAGGGGAAAAGGAAAGGGCTGAAGAATTTTCAAAGCAGAAAAAGGATACGCAATACGACCAGCTCCATTCTGATGAGGTAAAGGGAATCCTGCAAAGCATGAACGACAAGGAGTTCTCTGATTTGCACATGAGTGGGGAGGGGAAGAATCAGATAGGGCCAGCTATAAAGATTGAACACATACGGAGACTTGAGCTGGAAGGGGAGCAGGGTTTGGCTGATGCAGCGATTGCCGAACTCGGGAGGGAGTTAACCACATACGGCCAGTGGATTCAGCAGGCGACTCATTACGGGTTAAGGAATGATACCATCATCAAGATGGTCGATGCCAGTTTAGAGAATATGGGCAAGGAGCCACTCACCGAGAAGCAGAAGGTCAAGATAAACAAACTCATCACAAGGTCTAAGAATTCTGAGGGTAAGAAGGTTAAGGCTGAGAATGCGTTTCTCAGAAACCCGACCCAAGTAAACTTCTTAAAGATGGGGAAGGCCACTCTCATGGCTCAGTGGAGAGCGGAGAGACAGGCGTATCATCTTCATGCCTTTAACCCTCGCGGGTGGAGCGACATACTGGTAACGAATATACAAGGAAACCTCCTAAGCCCCGCATCGTTCGTGCTTAATGCAGGAGCAAACCTTTTAGTCAGACCCTTGAGGGGGATAGCAAGGATGCAACAAGCCTTCCTCGACCCAGCCCTCGACCTGTTCTTTCAAGTAGATAAAAGCGGTAATTTTATAAAGGGTAAGGCTTTAGGCGGAAAGAGTGAGAAGTTGCGTGACCCTCAAATGCCGACCCCGTGGAAGTCGCTGAAGAGAACAGTTAAAGGCTTTGAGGAGGGGATGGGATTCAAGAAGCTAATGGATTACATGAACGAGGAGTATAAAGACTACTCGTTACTCAAGCGGGGGAAGGCCGGAGAAACCCTCTCCCACTCTCCTATACTAGGGCTTCCTATTAGGAGTGTTAGAGGACTCGGCACAAAGCCGAAAGGAATGTCTGAAAGAGATTGGCGTAATACTGAGAGTGCGGTGGAGATGCTAAGAAAGGGAGCAACCGAGAACCCGTATGAGGCTGAGGGTTCCCAGTTAGCTCCTGCCAATGCGAGGTTGGCTAGAGAGAACCTTGCAAGGATGTTTCAAAGGGATGCCGCTAGAAGTCCATCCATACTCGGCAGAATAAATGACGTTGCTAAGGCGTTGTTCGAGGGCTCAGTAGGTACATTCCCCGACATGGCCTTCCGTTGGCTTTACTTCGGGGATATAGGTTTCAGAAAGGCTGCGGAGCATAGGATCATCGGAAGGCTGGCAGAGAGAAAGCTTAGGGAGGAAGGTGTCCCGAGGGAGGAGTGGGAAGCTAGGGTCGCTGATATGATCAAGAGCCCCAACCAATTCTTTAACAAAAAGGAGATGGAGCGGATCGAGGAGTGGACTGCTAGGGAGGTTTACCAAGATGAAGGGTTCATCACGCGAAAGGTAGGAAGCGGGATGAAATGGGCGAAAGGGAAGTGGCATGGGGCTCCCCATATTGCAGCTCGCGTGATTGTTCCCTACCAAAAGACACCAATAAACATTACCGGAGAAATCCTAGCCTTCACTCCTATAACGGGGTTTATAAATGCAGGGCTGAAAGGGGAAAAGGCATTGTCAGAGCCATCGAGAGCGAATGTGCATGAATTTAATGAAGCTGTGACGAAGTGGACGACAGGGTTGGGGTTGTCTCATTTTGGGTCGATCCTTTTCTCAAACAACCTCATCCAGCCAACCTTAGCTCCCTACCAAGAGGAGCCAAGACGCACCCGCCTCGGCATGACCAAGGCACTACCAGCAGGCCATGTTAACATTTCCGGATTGAAGAGATGGGCTCCTATTTGGATGAAGGCCGTGCTTGACCCAATGAAGAGTAAGGAAGAGAAGAGGAGGCTGAAGACGCTCGCGTACAAAGAGGCTCAATGGAGACAGGGCGATGTTTCATCTGACCTTCTTAGAATCGGCACGGCTGGATCAATCGTGTTAAATGGGGTGGATGCAGAAGAGAGGTTGAGCAGGCTTCCGGCAGGGGAGCGGGGGGTGCTGGAGAAGCTGATGAGCAACTCTATAGCCAACCTCTCCACAACCACTCAGTTTATGATGAATCAGACCTACACCAAGACTCCAGCGGAACTTATCGGCTGGGTGACTAGCGATCCAAGAGTAGACGCTGCTTCATTTGCCTCTAGGTTAGTGGAAACTGCTACGGCTGCTGGCATCCCGAGGACGTTTAGTTGGTATGACATGATCAAGGAAGAGAACAGACCAACCTACTCCAATGACCCGCTATGGGATCAAATCAAAAACAAGGTGCAGGCGCGGTTGGACTCTGTCGGGATGGACTGGGTCAAGCTTGGGAAGCATAGGGCTGACCTCCCTGTGATACGCGACTTCAGAGGAGAGAAGGTTCTACGCAATCCGGATGGGGATAAGTATGTTGTTGGGATGAAGGTTGGCCCGACGATATGGAATATGTTCGGCATATCCAAGACAAAGCAGACGAGCATAATTGACCCTGCTGTTGCTGAAATGCAGAGGCTTTACTTAAAGCTCAAGGACGAGAGAGGTGGCCCACTCTCAACAATCTTCCCCGACCCAATAACCCCAATCCTTGCAGTGGCAAAGACGGGGAAGAAATACAATCTAACACCCAAGCAATACGAGGAGCTTCAAAAGCTGGTTGGGAAATACAGATTCAAGGGTGTTCCCGAGGAGAAGTGGAGGTCAGTGGGCAAGGAGAAGCCTTGGACAGACGGTGTGGACACACTTGTAAACAGCACTTCTGAGTATTGGAATGAGAACATGACAGACGAGCGGAGGGCTAAGTTATTTAAGGAGAGCTATATGATGGGGAAGCAGAGGGGCGAGCATGACTTCATTGAGAAGCACACAGATGAGCACGGGATTTTGCAGCTTGAACTCGTTCCGCTTGAGCGCGGAAGAGAAACGCCATAAGCAGATGAGGGTGGATGGATGGATATTAACAGAAGAACAGGGAGCGTTGCGGAGCTTGCTGTATCTGCAAAGCTGGTGTCCTTGGGCTACAACGTAAGCATACCCTTCGGGGAAACGTCTTATGATTTGATTGCCGAGAAGGGTGGGAGGCTTATCAGAATACAAGTCAAGACTGCAACCCTATCAAACCACGGCAGTTATCGCTGTTCACTTACGCATGGTAAGAGCAACAAGTCTAAGTACACACAAGCAGATTGTGACTTGATAATCCTGTACGCTCCTTACTCGGACGACTTCAAGGATATTCATAATGACGGATTCTACATCATTCCTATAAAGGAGATGGTTAAGAAGAACGCTTACCACGCAATAATATATCCGTCCGGAAGAGGTAAGGGGAATAGTAGAATATGTAAATGGGAGGAGTTTAGAGATGGCTGGGAAAGTATTTAAGAAGAAGTTCCCTAAGTGCTGGGTGGGCAAGATGGTTGAAGTTAAGTGGCTTGACCCTGCTGGTTATGTTCAGTCAGAGCTGTCAAAGGTGAAGCCCTGTCCGTGCATAACCAACGGAATCCTTATGGCCATCAAGGAAGACTATATCATTGTATGTTCGGGGCATTATCCCGAGGACGAAAAAGACCCCATCGTTGACGCTACTGCGATAACGAAGGGGTGTGTTACTAGGATCAGCCGTGTCTAGATGGATGCGGTAATGAGACAGAGAACCTTCCCTCTCTGCTTGCCGAGCTGGTAGTATTCCTTCTTGGCTTCCTCGTTGTTCCAGTGATATTCGCCGCCAGCCACTTCGCTCCTATGCCAAATCAACTTCTTGCGTCTCTCGTCAATACTGTCCAGTACCTGCCGCAGCTCCCATATTGAGTAGGGCTTCTTTACTGGGCGCGTCTCGTCAAACAGCATCAGCCATCTCCTTCATCATCCTAGCCTTCTCTTTTGCTTTATGGGGAACGTAGAACTCTTTGTAGTATTTGGATGCGTCTCTAACGCATTCAGCGAATCCTGTCTTTAAGTTAAGCTCAAGAATGATATTGATTTGCTTAACCCCGTTAAGGGCGGAGCCGTGATCCTTGTCCATCACTGCCCCTATTCTGTAGTAGGTCATTCCCGATTTGCGGAGCAGCCAGTAGACTGTATGCCTTGCTGTGTATATCCGCTCATGTCCCCGTGGGGCTTTCATTATCTCGTGGTCATCTACCCCGTATGCAAAGCTCGCTGCTACTACAGCCATCTTAGCTAAGGTTCTTTCCTTTTCTGTTACTGGTCTTTGATCTTTCATAGTTCCTTTCTAATTAATCCCAGCCCCTCCCCGCCGAACTGCAAGCAACGGAGAGAAGCCGAGAGGTTAGCATTGTTAGTGCTAGAATGGTGACGCTGCTGGTGCTTCTGCTGACGCATCGGCTTCAACTGGGATACCCTTCTGGACAGCCAAGCTGACTCGCGGGGTTCCTTCTTGATCTTCCTCAACCCATCCGGAGATGAACAGGTTCACCTTGTTCTCTTCGTTGGCGATGTCCTTGAGCAAGTTAAGGTCTAGCTCAACGATCTTACCCTTATGGTCGGGGCCGCTGCTTCCCTCAGTCTTGCGGTCATTCTTGTAGAGGTAACCCTTCTTGGCTACCTTAACGTACTTATACTTCTTTCTTGTTTCTTCTGGCATAATACTATCTCTCTTTTACCTTCTCCTTGATCCAGTCCCCCCATTTATCCATCGCATCCACGATGGACAGTAACCGTTCCTTAACGGCGGGTGATACGGGTTCATTGAGATTTATTGCTTTCATCGCCTCGACTTGTCCGGCGATGACATAGCTAAAGTGTTTAATGGCTGTGCAGTTGTCCTTTCTCGAACACCAACGACAGTAATCACACGGCCAAGGTGAGCGGGTAGGGTCGTTAACAGAGTCAACGATGCCGTACACTATACGCTCTGCCTCTTCTAATTCAATATCAAAAGTCTCTACATCCCTGTAGCGTGAGTAAACGATGTGACATTTCAGCTTCTTCTCCCCGAACTTCTGCATGACCCCGAGTGCATACGCAGCCATCTGCTGCTTGTAGTCCCGCTTCATGCCTGTCTTGAGATCGAAGAGATGTCCCTTGCAGTAGGCGTCCATGCTGCCGAAGCTGATCTCTTCATCCCCGCGCATGATAGGAACCTGCTGTTCACTGATAAGCTTCTTCCTCCCTGCCACTGACAGGATGTAGGATGCAGCCCACGCTATCTCATCGGGGTAATCTTTAATTGTCTTTGACACTCTTTGCCTTCCAAGCTTTCACACGTTTCTCCTCCAGCCGATCCTTCAGCCATTGGTTGTCTGTTCCTCTCACGCCAATGATGGCAGTGTCCACCTCGCTTCGGCTTGCGTGTGGGTCTGTGAGTATCTGCATCCCAATGCCTTCCCAATATTCGTGAATGTCTTTGCCCTTCATAAAGCTGTTACTAATTTTATTATTAATCCTATAAACCCAATCAGCACCGCAAGTACTGCCACCAGTTCCCAGTCTTTAGTCTTCATCTTTCTTTAGAAAAAAGTCCCTTATGTTACTGCTCATGGGAGGACGCTTGCCCGTGTCCCTTGAGTAGCTGCACTTAATGCAGATCAGTTTGCCCATCCAGTTGTCGGGGTTGAACCCCATCTCTCTGCTTGCCTTATCATCGCTCTCCTCAACGGGAATGCTCATGTGGTCGTCGCAGAGCTTGCAGTTTGTTTCGTATACCATATATGTTCCTTTGCTTTCTCCATTGGGATGAAGGCGTTCTCCACGATCTTCTCCCCTCCATTTATACACTCCTGTGTCTTGGTCTTCCTTACATCAAAGTCCACGAGGAACTTCCCCCGATTGTCAGTGAGCTTGATGGTTAGAATCTTCTTCTCCGGTATGAGGTAGAGCATCCCAACGAAAGGGGTGCAGATAAGTTCACTGAGATGCTGCCCCTTCAGTATCTTGTCATAACTTACCAACCACTCATTGCCGTAGTCGCACATCAGTTGTTCGGTTGTCATGTCTCTCGTCTTAACTTCAACAGCACAGTCAACCCAATTCCTTTTATGCAGGTAGAAGAACCCGTCGATTGCGGCAGGTTCATTCTTGTCCGTCTCAAGGAAGTTGTAGTCAGGGTAGAGGTTGCAGAATGCTTCTATACATTCCCGCTCGTAAGCTAACGCGCTCTGCCCCCGTGGTGTGTTGATGTCGAGTGTCATCTC
>Ga0208553_1000604_pt1 | contig 12799 bp, 17 predicted proteins | sample 6_EtaG_FD_184079 | JGI IMG/M metagenome (GOLD analysis project Ga0208553, IMG submission 184079) | Marine viral communities from the Subarctic Pacific Ocean - 6_ETSP_OMZ_AT15160 metaG (SPAdes) (version 2) | ecosystem: Environmental > Aquatic > Marine > Oceanic | place: Pacific Ocean | collected...
CGGACATTGTGACCGCATTGGAGAGCAACTAAAGTGTTTCGACTTCACGCCGCGTGGATTACCGGACCCGCTGCCGGACAACAACGAGTTTATGATAACCTGTACTACGCAACAGCAATCTATACTATGAATACCCTGCTTCGCGAGGGCGTTTGTGCGTGGATTGAGGAGAGCAACTAAATGAAGATGGTCCTTGTATTCGATACCGACGATATGACGGGAATGAAGAGTTGCTTGAAAATCTTTAAGCAGCTTGCGAAGGACCGTGGGCTCGACAATTACATGGCAAACGCCGATGACCCAAAGTTTGGAAGGGTTGAGTTTATCAAGATGCTCAAGGATTTCGAGGCTTTCACCGACATTCGCCCTCGCGCTATAGCCACCGACGGCACAGAGTATATTTCCCTCAAAGACTACAAAGAGTTTTCCGACTATGTGTTCAGGCTCAAAAGGTCGGAAGGCTACTACACACCAAAGTGGAAGGCACCACGATGAGAAAACGTGACGCATGGGGAAAGCCAATCTTGCAGGTTGGCGACATTGTAAACACAGAGGGGATCCCAAACGACCCAGGAACAATAGTAAAGATTCTCCAGGTGAACGCAAACGGCGCACAACTTGTTGCCGTCAAGTGGTTCGTTTGGGACGGCGGCAGAACAACACAAGAACGTGTCCAGGGACTTGAACTAGTGAGCAAAGCACAATGATCAGCATAGGTGATTACGTTTCGGTTCATCACGACGCGCCAACGAATCTTCGTGGAATTATCACGGCAGGACCACGGATCAATGACGGTCATAGCCAATACCGCGTAATGTGGGATCCCACGACAACGCCAAAACATTGGGAACCGCGACCAAACGGAGCGTGGGAAGATGGCAGCAACATAAAAGTCCTTTCGTCATTGGAGACAAGATGGGTGTAGGCACAACGGTAAAGGTTGGCGATTACGTTGGCTTTAAAGGTCGAAGCTACCCCAAACTTCGTGGAATTGTCTTGGAAGGTCCACGGAGAGCGCCCGGCACTATGCAGCAGAAGCAATTCCGAGTAAAGTGGTTTGAAAGTACAACCCCTTGGAACCCGCGACCCACAGGATCGTGGGAGTTCGACCACATCATAAAAGTCCTTTCGTCCATGGAGACAAAATGTCAGTAGTACAAAGAAAAGCAATGTTGAAGGCCGAAGGTTTCTTCCCACACAAGAAGAACGCCAAAGGCACAACCATCATTTATAGCCGGAAGCATCCGACCGCAAAGTTTGTGCGCGTGGTCATTGATTCAGGCATCGACAGCAAGACCAACAAGGTCGTTGGCAAGGTTGGTGTAAAGCTCTGCTTCGTAAATCGTCAGAAGTCTTGGCGCGAGGTAACAACACAAGTTTTCACGACCAACACCGGACTTGTCAAGACAATCAAAGCACAAGAAGCAGCAGAAAAGTTTGTAAAGAGTTGCAAGCACTGCAAGGCAAAGAAGTTTACAGCAAAGAGCGGCAACGTCGTTTGCGCCAATGCGTGTTGGTCAACATGGGGCGGCAAGAAAAAGTCGCAGAACACAACAAAGAAAACTGCACAGAAAATTGCAGCACACGCAGCGCAAAAGGGAAAGGCAGCGAGACAGAAAAAGTCTCAGAGGGTCACACCAAAAAACCAGAGAACTTATCCGCTCAATAAAGTAGTGGCGAGATCAGTAAATAAAAAGCCAAAGATAAAGTCACAGAAAATCGTTGCAGAAATCTTGCCAGGAGATCTTGTAACAGTGGAAGAAGTTGTCAAAGAAAAAGTCACAGAAGACTTCACAGGAAAAATCCTTGGCGTTGTTATGAGTGCAGACAACCACGGTAGAGTAACAACCAACTGGACTGCCAACACAAGCAAGGTGGAAGAGTGGCTATTGCCACGTGATAACAACTACCGTGTAGAGGTTAGTGCATACTATAGGTTTAAGGTGTTGTCCCGTAAGGCTGAATGGACTGTTGTAGCTTAGGCGGTTATGGTGGAATTGCAATAGTGTTGGTTTGGATTGTTTTGTTTGTATTGCTTTGTGAGTTCGTGAGTATGCGAATGTGGTGATATAGTACAGGCACAATCCCACTCAGTCAACCCGTGAGTATTGTGAGTTATATGCGGCATGCAATCAACTGTTTGTGAGTTGTATGCGGCATGCAAGTGTTACGCTTGCATCCCACAACTAACCGAATGGGCCGGAAGCATGCAACCCGCAAGTAGCCGCGACCCCAATCAGCAACCGGGCACATTAATGCCCGATACAAAAGCGATTCTACGTGCTACAATACTTGTATGAGCATGAGGAAAGACGACAACAACAACGACCGCGCAACCCGCGCGGTGATGTCAATCGGGCACGATAATGCCCGAGACTTTTCTGCTCAGTTTGATATAATTAAAACAGTTGAGGGGCACTATCGCTCCGACCGTCTTGAAAGGACACCAAAAATGACCACTATTTTTCTCGCCACCGATAGCACCGACTCCACCCCAATCTGCTTCAGCAACGTAGGGACCGCGCTCGATTACGTCCGCGACTCCCACGGCGACCTTAACGCCGAGGGCGCGGCTCTCATGCTCGAAACTCGCTCCGGGCTCGTGCCTGCGACCAATAAGGCCGTGAAAGCGGCGCGAGGCACCCTGCGCTTCGTCGCGACTGGCGCGGATGCTGCTAGCGTCGTCGCCGGAATCCAGAGCAAGCTAGACGGCGCTCTGTCCGCCTGCGCGCTTGTCGGCATCGACCCGGCGAACGTCGCGAAGGTGACCGCGCTCCGCGAGGACCTAACAGCCGCTCAGGCTAACGTGGGCGCGGAGGATGATGCCGTATCCTTCGAGATTGCCCCGCGTGAACTCCACAAGCGCGCCCACAATAAGCGCGCATAAGCGCCAGCCCCTAGCGGGGGCAAGATAGAATCGCCCGGTTATGCCGGGCTTTTTTATTGTCCTGTGAGTTGCTACGTACCCACAAGTAACTCACAAGAACCTGGAGAATGTCGCGTGAGTTGAATGCGCCATACAAACAACTCACATATCAGCTCAGAAAAAAGTTGTAAATTGCAAACAACTCACGGGGGCCCCCTCCCCCCCACCGGGCCCGAATATATGTGCCATACAAGGATACTGGGGATAAGCTGCGCCTAAGTACGTTAACAATGCGCAGGAAATTTTCCCAGACTTTTTGCCCCTCTTTTCCCTCTGCAGCTATAGGCCGAGCATAGAAGAAGGAAAGATATAGCAAAAAACCCGGCAATTCCGGACAGTAAGACAGATTCAGACATAATTACAGTATGATCAAGACATTAGAAGAAACAGTAATAATAGGATGCATGCTGCTAGGCCTAGGCGGCCTGTGGGCATTCGCTATAGGCGGAATGGCGCATGCCATATGGGAATCGACGCTCGGGCCGCTTGTCGAGCGGCTCCGGAGTCGTAAGGGGTAGGATGCGACGCGATGACCAACCCCCTAATCCATGCCATAGTACTAACGGCTGCGATATTGATCCCCGGTGGCTTGCTGGTATACTTCGCATGGAGAGCAGCGCGCAAGTCTATCTCCCCTAAGGCGGACACAAATCAAATCGTTGATTCTGATGAATTTGAGTACATTCCAGAAGCGCAGCCAGATCCACACGAGGCCCGAAAAGCCTTTCGGCAAATGTTCCCTACTTGCCCCCCTGAGTCCTTGCGCGCGAAAAGTAGGGTGAGGCGCGTACTGGCCTACAAAGCCGGGCGTAACAAAAAATCCTAGCAAATATTTGCCAGATTTGGTGAATTGGCACAAGAAGTGCATATTACCACAACATTTCCTCGGGCGTTGGGCTTAGTGAGCGCCTATTTACCGGTATTATGCGCATGCGACACATTCTTAAACAAAACGAAGACCTAACGGAGGCCACATTCTGGGTGTGCCTTGCCACCATTACGGGATCTCTCGTTTGGATTCTTCTCCATATCTAATGTTTCCTGTTCCTACTATCACCGTTGAACGCGCGTACGGAACCCTTTGTGGTGTCGCCGTCTACACTCTGTCCAACAAATGGTCGCGACTCAATATACGCTTTTGTGTTTCTCTGTTCTCGTGGGAGTTGTGCCTGGGGCTGCGTTGGAATGCCCGGTAGCTGCGTTGGCATCAATAAAAATTTGCGAAGAAAAATTTCGCGGCCTTCCACCTATTTACTAGGAGGAAGATCCTATGAGTTATTTGCTTATTGTCAATAGCGTACTGTTCACCCTTACCCTTTTGGGGCTCGTTCTTATTGTGCGCGGCGCCCGGGTAAACCGGGAGCATCTTAAACTAAACGATTTGGTAAGCGAAGAGCTCCAAGTTATTATCCAAACTGCGCAAAGAACACTTAAAAATCAGCGCGAAATCGAGAAGTCTGCGAGAGCGGATGGTTTGTTAAATCTGCATGATCCGGTGATGCTCTCTACGCTGATTACTGTGATAGTAAACAAGCACGGAACTCTTCGACTTAAAATGGACGACTTTGACACTATCTCTGAGGATGAATTTGTATCTGTTTACGTCGACACGGGTTCGAACGAACTTGTTCTGTCTCTTAATCACGATCTGGGGATCTCTGGCACTATTCTTGCTAAATTCTCTGGTGTCGACGATACTACTTTTCACTAAAAACAAAATCGGAGGAACTCATCATGAAACCTGGGGTTCTTGTAACCGATAAAAAGCGATCGCGGATCGGCATCGTGACCGAGATATTTGGGGATCTAGATCCTTCGAACCCATGGGTCCGCGTACGCTGGACTGCTCCCTATCTAGGTTCCGAATGGTGCAAAGGGGCCGGCTTGAAATATGCAAAGGAGACGAGCGGATCTCTGCCGCCCTCAAAGGAATGGGAACCGTAGCTAGCTCTATGAATCACGCCACAAATTATTACTTGCAAACTTGATAACTTCTTCGGCTGAGCTTTCGTTATAACCGTAGTCTTTAATAAGAGTGGCCACCATGGCAGTGAATTTTTTCTGTTGTTTGTTGTCGCGACTTTTCGACTTCGTTACAATACGCGAGATGTCTCGCACTGACGCCACCAACTTTGTCTCGATGGCTTCGCGCAATGGACCATAGGATTTCCAATCGATGACATCTCCACGTCGCAGCTTAGCAAACATATAAGAGGTGATATCCGCTCGGAAATTATTCTTCGAGCTTCCCTTGATGCCAATTTGCTCTTCAATACTAACTAAGAACTTTTCATCTGCTTCCATCTCTTCATTAGTCACTCGGTCCTTGACCTTCGTGTTATTAACATATGCCTCGGCATGGTCGAGGTAATTATTGAAAAGAGACTCCGCCTGTTCTTCATACGCAGAGACGAAGGCTTTTGTAATCTCTTTTTCTAGAATAGAAAGGTATTCTTCATGCAATGCCTTTTGCAAGAACTGAAGGTAATACTTACGATCTTCCGCGCTTACAATCTGCTCTTTTACTTGTTTGATAAGCGCATCGCGAATGGAAATAGGAGTAATCATATTTTTGGTTGAATCCGCTAGTGCAGCATCGATGGCCTTCATAATAAAGCGTGTGGAAATACCACTCATACCTTCGTTTTCTACTTCTTCACGGAGGTCTTGGATATCTACTTTCTTTATGAGACCTTTTTCTACAATTTCCTCTCCATTATAAATCTTCATTTTAGTCACCGGGTCGACTTTGTTAGAATGCTTAAGCCTAGACAGTACTGCAAACATCGCGGCGAGTTCGAGAGTGTGAGGAGCTATGTGGTAATCATAATCTGAACGATCAATGAGTTTCTTATAAATTTTGACCTCCTGATCAAACTCAAGTGTATAGGGAATATTAACACGAACGATACGATCAAGGATAGCTTCATTGGTATGCTCAGACTTGAATTTGTTCCACTCGGCTTCATTGCAGTGCGCCAAAATAACACCATCAAAGTAAATCATTGCCTGCTTGCCTGGAGAAGGAACGTTTTTCTCTTGGGTTGCCGTAATCATGGTATGAAGGAACTCGATCTCATTTTTGAATACTTCGACGAATTCGACGATTCCGCGGTTTCCGACATTGAACGCGCCATTGAGGCTTAAGACACGAGGATCATCTTCAGGATATAAATCAAGCTTAGAAATATCTTCTGAACCAATTAGGAGACTGGTGTCCTGTGTATTGGGGTCCATGGGAGGAACCACACCGACCCCCTTGCGGCCGCGGACAGAGAATGAAGACTCGGTGATGGGGAACTGTGTATAATCTCCTCCAAACTCTTTGATAAGACGATGACGGCAGACGGGGCACAGGTCGCCCTCGATCTTAATTCCATAGGACTCTTCGAATTCTTCGCGTAGTGTGCGGGGGATTAAGTGAAGAGGCTCCTCGCGAATAGGGCAGCCCTCTAGCACATGGATAGGGTCACATTTTTCCAGGGCGCCCTTGATATGTTCAATAAGTGCTGATTTGCCCGCACCTACAGGGCCCAGCAACAACAGAACTTGACGGCTTTCCTCTCCTTTCATGGCAGCTGACGACAGAAAGCGCATGACTTTTTCTAGTGGCTTTTCCATACCAAAGAAGTGAGGTGCAAAATAATTATATATCTTAACAGTTTCACCGTTAAAAACTTTGTTGCATCGGTCGTCCGACTCGTCAAGACTTGTAACGCCAGAAGATATGAGCTGATGGTACAAACGTTTGTGTGCTAAGTCAGCAAGCTCTATATTTTTCTCCAGCAACTGGAGATAGTTCTCTAGTGTGCCTTGAAATTTAGCTTTTTTCTTATTTTCTCTGTGTGCTTTAGCACGTTCTAAAAATTTATTGGTGGTGGTCATACTCTAAAACTCCCATATTTCATTTTCCACTAAAGATACAAGTTTTACCTTGTCTCCCCATAGGGTCTCCAGATGTTCATATACCTTACTAGCATATTGAATATCTAAATCTCGGCCATCATGTTCGTGAATAATAGAAAGAGTATTATCTTTCTCAATTTCATCGACATAAACAATAGGTACTCGATTGAGCCCTGCATTTCTAATTAATTCGTCGCGGACTTTTTCCCATCCATCATCATCAGATATATCATCTATTGTAATACTTTTTTTGGTTTTTTTGAAGGAATAGCTAAAGTAATTCATGTCTTGCATAAATTTTTCATCTAAATAAAATCGCAAGAAGGACATATCATTGTGGACTTCCCTAACTGTCATAGCTTCTTCAAAGCCTTGTTCTTCGATGATTTTCTCAAATAACTTGAACCCAAGATGATAGGGGTTGAGTTGTCCTAAGTGAGGCTGTACCACTTGATTGTGGAGCTTCAAAAAGGGAAGGTGTAATTCATCAGGCAAATTTAGCTCCTGAACGATTTTATAGTGAATTGTACAAGCCCAGCCTTCATTCATGATTTTAGTGAGTGCCTGGGGGATGAAATACTGGGAACTTTCCTCCACAATCAGCAGGAGGTGACGTTCCCAATCACTCAAGTGCTTACTGTGTTCGGCAACAAATCGTAGTACATTATATTCGGCTTGAAGAGGGATTTTTTGAAGATTAACTTTGTAGGCCCCATCTTCTTCCATTTTGGTGCGCTCGGCTGCGGCCTGTTCTGTGGGCGACCGCGTCGTCACTCCGCGAAAACGAGGTACCTGGTATTTAATTGAGTGCGCGGCGTCTAGAATTGCTTCCACTTTATCAATACCGATAGAGGGATCTTCAATAAGTCGACGAACAAACTTAGCACCCGCCCTGAAGGTGTCAATAACATGATTTGGATTCGTCTCAGCGAACATTCTATTTTGTTTAAAGAAATCGGAATGACCCACACAGTGTGCCATCGTCAAAATATGAATATGGAGAGCATTTTCTCTCATAAGATAGGCGATACTGGGATTAGAGTTGATTATCATCTCATAAGGGAGGCCCGTCTGTCCCATATTGTAGAGGGTGTGGGTACGTTCGTAGGCTTTGCCATAGGACCAGTGGCGATAATGGGTGGGCAAGCCCGTATAGGCCATGGCCCCAAGCATCTCGGCGTAATCAATAATTTCATAGTCTATGGGATGCCAATCAAGGCCTAAGTCCTTAGCTATACAGATGATTTTTTCATCCCAATGCAATAAATCGGCGTCAGTCCAACTACTCATGAGAAGCTTTTCCTCCAAAAAGAGCGTGAAAGGCGCGCCAAATGTGGTCCGCTTGCCCAACCATAATTTTTTTAAATTTTCCATCGCAAATAGGGTTAAGCTTACTCCACAAGTTTTCCATCTCTTCGTTCTTCCAAGCCGAAAAACTACCCCATGGCGTCCCATAGAACGGATCATCAGGATCAATCTCATCAATAAGGCCTTTATAATATTCATTAATCTCACAATAACCCACTAGTTGGCTCACTTCTTTGATTTGGGTGAACAAATCAATACATTTTTCATTATCAGAGCTCCAATTCTCCCCGTCACCACAATAAAAGCTGTATATATTCCACGAATTAGGGTGATACTCCTTCTGCACAATATCTAATTCAAGCTCGAGGCAGCTAGAAACGATCGTTCCTCCGTGAGTACCCACCCTAAAGAAGTCGTCTTCAGTGACTCGTTGCGCATGCGTCGAATGAGAAATAAAAACAACCTCTACTTGATCATATTTATGGTTCAAAAATTGATATAAAAGGAAAAAGAAGCTCCGAGCGAGGAATTTGCGCTCCTGAGACATCGATCCGGACACATCCATAAGAAAAAAGATGACTGCAGAACTGTTTTCTGTGATTTTAGGTTTGATATGATGATATTTGAGGTCGTCATGGTGGAATGGGAAACGTTCTTCGCCTTCGGGATCATAAGTGCCGGCCTTTTCAGCCATTTTCTGACGTCGAATCTTCCGCTTTAGAGTTTCTTTCTTGGAAAGACGTGGACGGATGCCTTTAAACCTGTATCCCTTACGTTTGATAGTCTCGTGTGAGACAAAACGGAATTGTTTCTTCTCGAGATCGGGTAATTCTAGATCATTGAAGAGATATTCGGCTAATTCTTCTAATGTGACCTCCACATCGTAATATTCGTCTCCTTTTTGGTCGCTCGCTTCGCCCGCTCCTTGTTGTTGGGCCTCTCCTGCGCGCTGTTTTCCGATTTTTTGACCCCTTTTGATAGTGTGATCACCTCCGGAGCCAACGGACTTGTTAGTTTCGTTATTTCCAAAGATAAATCGATACTCTTTGAGGCCGCGGACTGGAACTCGAATCTTTTTCTTTCCATTTTGCCCAATTATCGACTCCTCGGCGATTACGTCCTTGATAGACTCTTTGATAGCTTTATCAATTTTCTTCTTATGTCGCAGACGATCACTAGAAGCCCGATCAACGATAGACTTGTGTTTACGAAAAACGCTCATATACTAAATACTTTGTAGACCACGAAAACCATTCACTTTTCTCACTTGATCTATTATAATCTATTTAGAGCAGAGATACAACCCCTTTTTGATAAATTATGAAAAATACTGCTGTTCTAAAACTTGATTCCGCCTTCAAACCCATCGAAGTAGTCCCCTGGGAAGATGCTATCGTGCTAACCTGGCTCAATAAAGCGTATGCGGTCGAATATTCGAATATTTGGGTGCATTCAGCTACTAAATCTTTCCGGGTACCCTCTGTCATCGTTTTATTTCGATATATTGATGAAAAATTCTTTACTTTGCCTTGTACACGCAAAAATGTTCTTTTACGAGACGAGAATCGATGTCAATACTGCGCGAATACCTTTCGGAGTGAAGATTTGACCCTCGATCATGTTTTACCGCGGTCTAAGGGAGGCAAAGGGGGTTGGCGCAATGTTGTGGCCGCTTGTAAACCTTGTAATCAGAAAAAACGGGACTTTTTGATCGAAAAGGCGCCTGTTTCCCTCATTCGTCTTCCAAAAAAGCCATCTTATCGATCAATTATTAAAAAACGGCTTCAAAAATCCAATCTTCAGTGGAAAGAGTATTTATAACCTTCTTGAGCTAGTTATTGAGAGGTATTATTATGTCTAGACACACTTGGCTATTAGATCCCGGACATGGGGGACTAATTGACGATATTTATCAAACTGCCGGTAAAAGATCACCAAAATTTCCCGATGGATCGATTTTATACGAAGGAGTCTTCAATCGCGATGTTGTTGGCCGAGTTATCAAACTATGTCAAGAAAATCAGATAGATTGTATCAATTTGGTCGATACAGAAGAAGATATATCATTACGACATCGAGTAACGAAGGCAAATCTGTTCCATAAAGAAAACCGGAACAGTATCTACGTTTCAGTCCACGCTAATGCGTTTGGGAACGGCAGAGACTTCAATACCGCAGCCGGGGCCTGCTCTTTCCATCATTATAAGAGTAAAAACGGAAAAAGACTTGCAGAAGTGCTGCAACGTTGGATTGGGGACCTAACTCCTTTCCGAAACCGCGGAGTTCTTAGTAATGACAGATGGGCGAACTTTTATGTCCTTCGGAAAACCCATATGCCGGCCGTTTTGTCTGAGAATGGTTTTATGACCAATTTTGATGACGCGTTAGCTTTAATGGATCCTAATGTTAGGCAGGCGGTTGCGAATGCACACTTTGCTATGATTCAGGAGATTGAAGAAAATGGACTCTAAAAACGTGCTAACTAATGAGATATCAAGTGTTATACTTAGCTTAAGCCAAAAAATAGAAAATCTACAAATTAAATTAGATGAGCTGTGCCGCAGTACTGGAAACTGCGCAAACATTAAAACGGTTCATGCAAAACTAATCCCAGAGAAAGATGAGACAAATGGAATTGATATCGACACACTTTGTAAAGAAAAGTGAGGTTGGGTACCACGGGAACCTTTTCGGAGGCATAATGTTGGCGTGGCTCGATGAAGCTGCGGCGGCCTTTGCGGCGCAGGTCGCAGATACCCCTAGGATGGTAACCAAACACATCGCCGCATTGACCTTTGAGAAGCCCGTAAGACCGGGTCAGATCATCAAGATATATGGAGAGGTGGACCGTATCGGTAAAACCTCTCTAACGCTGAATATGGAAGCCAGAAGGCACTCTGTATATAATGGGACTCAGTGCACGACCGTCAGTACGAAAATGACCTTCGTTCGCATTGATGGTGATGGCGAGGCAATCCCAATCTCGGAAAAGGTACGTCAGAAGTACAGAGATCCTAAGGACTTTACATAGCATCAGAGCAAAGATAGGACTATTTATAATATTATGAAACTATTACTTGAAAACTGGCGCAAATATGTCCTTAAAGAGGCATATATCTTAGATAGCGACTTCTTTGATGCCTCAATCGAGCAATTATTCGAGAAACTCAAGGATTTCGGCGATAATACTTGGATTTTCTTCGATACAGAGACCCTAGGGTTCACACCAGAGACAAAACAGCTCACAGAGATCGGTGCTATAGCTGCACACCCCAATAATTGGCAATTTGACGAGGTTGAAGCCGAAGAAGGGCTCTTTTACGACAAAATCAAGCTAAATCCCGAGACTTTGGCGGACTTTGAAGCTTCTGACGACCCAGAAATCAAATATCCGCTTAAATTGACGCGATATGGGATGAAAAAAGCCGAATATAGGGAAAAATACCCAAAAGGGATGCCAAATGAGGAAGATGTCGTCCGACAGTTCGTCTCATACCTCGAAAGTCAGCCAAATCCGGTCTTAGTAGCCCAAAATGCCGAGTTTGACATCAATTTCGTCCAAACTAGGGCTGATTTATACAATATACCGGTTAATATGCGTGAATATCCCATCTTTGACACTATGATCTTGATCAAACTGTGGCATAACTCCCTCATAAAGACCCTTGCTGATGAGGGCAATGAACAGGCCCAAATCATCCTTCAGGCCCTTACAATGACCGGAAAGTTCGGTGAATACACCTCATCGTCGATGGGGCCGGTCTCAAAAGCCTATGAAATTAGTACAAAGGAGTGGCATAATGCCTTAGCGGACGTTAAAATGATGATGGAGATGACAAAAGTGATATTTATGGCCCTTTTAGACTCGGCCGACGTAAACATCTCCAAATACCAAGACAGAATGGCTTGGGGCCTTCGCAAGAAGCTTCAAAAGGGGAGAGGCGCCCATCGGAGCGGCTAAATATGAAACTCCTACTTGAAACCTGGCGCGATTATTTGACAGAAGAAGTCCAATATAGTGGCATTTTAAAGCTCAAGCCAACCCCAGAGATTATATCGCAGGCAAAAGCTGCAATGGCGGACCTACCCCCCGAAGCAGTCCCGCTGCCCGACAAAGCGCTTCATATAACCCTTATTCATCAGAATATATTAAAGCCATATAGGAAACAGCTTAAAGGTATGGCACTTCCTCCCGAACCAGAGGTGGTACTCTCTCCCGGCTATGAAGAAAAGGTAGATGAGGCACTAGGTCGTAAATCTTGGGTGGTGCAGGTTGAAAACCAAGAAGACTTAAGAGAATACGTTAACGAGGTGATGGCATTAGTAAAAGGACCACCGGACTCAGAGCCAAACCGTATATTTCATATTACTTTAGCAAACCTCACCGGGGATTCCGGGGATTCAGTAAAATGAAACTCCTACTTGAAAACTGGCGGAAGTATTTGGCAGAAGAAGAGAAGCCCAAAGTCAATATTTTCCTTGATATGGATGGTGTTCTAGTTGATTTTATGACCGCGGTCAAAAACCACATTATAAGCGTCTACCCGTTGGATCCACAGGAAGTTCATCCAAATTCAAAAAGCTCCCGCAAAGTATTGAGTAAACTTCAAGACCTCGGACTTTCTGATGAACAGGTAAATGAGTTATATGATGCCGCAG
>Ga0208553_1000617_pt1 | contig 12664 bp, 24 predicted proteins | sample 6_EtaG_FD_184079 | JGI IMG/M metagenome (GOLD analysis project Ga0208553, IMG submission 184079) | Marine viral communities from the Subarctic Pacific Ocean - 6_ETSP_OMZ_AT15160 metaG (SPAdes) (version 2) | ecosystem: Environmental > Aquatic > Marine > Oceanic | place: Pacific Ocean | collected...
GTAAGATAGTCATATTAGGGGTTGAAATATATATAAGAGAACCTATAATAGATATATACAACTAATATAGCTTGGAGAAAAGCATGAATATAATGAAGATGACAATAGAGAAAGACAAAGAGGGTAAGCCCTATCCTAATATCATTAGTTTCAAGACCAGTGATATTCTTTCATTAACCACATTGGGTTCCATATATGACGATGGCAACATCAATGTTAACTTCCACGCACTGTCCAAATACTCTAGCCTTACCAAAGTTAGAGTAAGTGCTAATACTATTCTTGATTTATTACAGTTGGGTGTACAGCCGAATGAAAGGCTTGTTGCCAAGAAGCATAGAAAATATTGGCACGTTACAGGACAGCTTATTGAGGAGAAAAAATAATGAGCAACGATAAACCAATCAGCAAAGCAAGCGTTGAAGCAAATCTCCCTAGAGACTACAGACAAGATAAGGCACATATTGATTCTGCTGTGCTGAAACAAGCAGAAACATTTCATACAAATGCCAAACTGTCCTATCCAAGAGATCAAGATGTCATGGCACTAGAAGATGAAAGAAACAAAATGGTTGAAGAAGGGATAGTGCCAAAAGCACCCCATAAAGACACACCGAATCTCTCAATAGAGATGCAACAACTCCTGAAAGAAAAACAAGTTTACTTGGACAACAGAGGACACAAGAGAAAATTCCCTGAAGGATATTTTTTAGATGTTGTCTTGTTGCACGATATAGTAAAAATGCATCCTCTTATCAAGGGGGTGTCTCGGCTTGTAACCGTGTGTGGTTTTAAAAAAAACACTCGTCAAAGAATGTATAGAGCTAAATCATCAGTATTAAAAAGACTTACTACCGAACAATTCAAAAGGGTAGCACAGGTTTTAGACATAGAAGATTGGAAAATTTTAATTGACCAAGAAAAACAGAAGTCCTATGGCTTGATCGATAAACTTTCATACGAAGAACAGATGCAAGAATACAAGGAAAAGATAAAAAAACTGGAGTCTAAAGTTAGAAAACTAAAACTGGAGAACAACGATGAACAGCTTAGATAATGGTTGGTATGTGTGTATCGTTCACTATAAATGTCAGATCAATGGGCATTGGGGTTTTGAAACAGAGTGTTATCTTTATGAAGATGAACACAGGGCGATAGAACACGCACAAGATTCAATCTTTGACCACAAACTTTATTCTGACGAATCCCAACTGAAATTTGCTTTTAAATTTTTAATGGAGAACAAGCGATACGACTTTGCATCTTCTTTTGTAGAGGTTGTAAGAGTATCTAATATTGACCAGTCAACATTAAGGAGGACATCATGACGACTGAAAACCAAGAGATAGTTAATTTCCTGTGCAGATTAACCAAAGAAGATCATAACAAACTGAAAACTATAGCATTAGCCTATAACAGAAGTATGACCGCACAGATCAGACAGTTTATCCAAGATGATTTTCGTAAGACAGGCGGTGCTTATGAAGAACATTTAGCTGGTAGGCAAGAACAGGCTGAAGAATTTGCTAGGAACAAGTCTTTATCAGAAATGGAAGAAGTTCCTTTTTAACCCAATGATTGTAGCAGTATCTTCTGAATTTGTGTTGATCGGTCAGGACTTCTTCTAATCTTAGGATACCAATAGTTATTTAACATCTCTAAACCAAACCTCAAGGGAGTGACTTCAAGTTCTCTTGGGGTTTTTTCCCGTGCGACCACTTTCCACAGCAGACTTTCCACTTTCGGTGATGCTTCGGTTCTTAAATATTTCTGAACGCCAGACAAAATAATTACTCTGGTTGGTGGGACTGGGGGGCTAAAATTATTTTTCATGTCCCGAAATTCAAACGAAGGGCTTTTCAAAAATGCGCCAGCTTTATAAATAATTTCCGAGTATTGAATACCCGCATGGTGTTGGTCGATGGTGATCTTTTTCTCTATTAGCAGTTGGTCGATTGGGGTTTGATTGGTAATGCGAATGTGATGGAAAGCACTCTCCCCGCTTTGTTCTAGCTTAAAGGAGTGATTTTTCCTGAGTTCCTTGTTGCCTACCTCGTTAACAAGAATCTTTTCAGAAGTTGGTATCCCACTGATAGTCTTCATCGAAACTAAAGTCGTCTTGGTTTTGCATAAACTTACCACTTAGTTTGTCATACTTCAACTTGGCAACGCCTTGCTCCCCCTGAAAGTTCCATCTCACTTTCTGCACATGAACCTCGGTTTCATGCTCTCTCCTGACGATACTCAAAAGAAAATCGGCTTTGGTGTACCAGCTAATACTACCACTGATATCTAGTCCTGTTGGAATCTTTTTACTGCGATCTTGAGGCTTGGCTGGGTGTGCGATAAATACTACAACCGACTGTGTTTGCTTTGCCCACTGAGATGTCTTGGTAAGTAGCTTGTTAATTGCCTCTGTAATCATCTGATTACCCTGTTTCAAGTCTATAAAATTAAAGGGATCAATGATTAAACAGCCGATGTTTTTTCTCAAAATAGCACTACTGGCAAACTGTAATATGCCATCGATGGTGAATGGCGAACCAGCCTGATGGTCTTGGAAAATGAAATTGTTTTCAACAAACTCAAGTGCATACTCAAGTTCTTCCTGTGTCATTCTTTCTCCTTCCGCTTTGAAGAAAGGCTTGCCTGTTATCTTCGATACCAACTGCATGGCGTGTAACTGTGGTGGCTTTTCAAAACTCGCAAAGCAGGTTTTCATCCCCTGTTTAGCCAATCGTATTGCGATCTCATCGGCAAACTCGCTTTTGCCAGCACTCGGATAACCAGTCATAACGATAAGGTTTGACGGATTAAAGGTAATTAGCTTATCAATAGACGGAATACCAATCTTTATTCCTTTTGAATAACCTACATCGTAAAGGCTTTGTATCTTCTCCCGATAAACCGAAATGTTATTCAGTCCAGCAAGAGGCACAGGTGTGGCATTTTCAATGATGTTCCTGACTCCCTCAATCCCGCTTGTCATAAGTACTTCATTAGCATCTTTGTATTCACCAAAGTCCACTTCAAAGGATTTGGTCTTGCCAATCCTGCGACTCAGTATTTCTTTAAGGAAATCTCCCTGTTTGTCGCTGTCGGTTAAGAGTATTGACTGGTCAATATTTGACAATATAGCTTCAGCATCAGTAATATAATCATACTTCTTGTCATCAAATGATGTCTCAGATACCTTTGCTGGTGCACCATTGGGAACAGAAACCACTATAGTTTCATGTTCGTCCTTTCCAAATCCTATACCAGCAGTTGCCAAAGAAAGAACATCGAGTTCGCCTTCGGTAATAATTATTCTTTTCTGTCCGTTGAGTTTTTCTGGAAGGTTAAAAAATGTTTTCGCTCCGCCCTTTGTCTGTGTGAAATATTTATGTTCATCACTTGCTGATCGCCACTTGATAGCATAGGTAACTCCTTGTTTTTTGTAAGGAAACCCAACACTCGGCATTTCTCCACTGCCGTTAAACTTATGTTTTGAGGTAATGATGCCAAAGCGTTCTATAACTTCATCAGATATTCCCCTGTTCTTCAGCCACACTCTAGCAAGATCATCGTTCTTGTAGGTTTTGGTGTCGATCTTCTTGAAAAATATTTTATCGCCAAGACCAACCTTTCCTTCAATACCACAATGATGACATCGATACAGAGTTGCATCAGATGTTATGGTGAGAGAGAGGGGGGTGTCGTGCTTGTGTTTTTTACGGGTGTCTTTGCAAGCTGGGCATTTTATTTTATGGGAACCGAAGGTTAGGTTTTTTGATATCTGTGATATTTCTGTTCTTAATTCATTCATTCTATTTCCTTACTGTAATCTTACTGTACTGTATATGTACTAACTATAATTAAACTGTAAAATACCTGTAGTAATATACTAGTACTGTATATATACTGTACTCTCATGTTTAATTATGATTTCATAATTAATTTCTCCATGTAAAAGACCCTCTACCATGTTAGGTAGGGGGTTCTTTATGGAAACTATCCAAAGCCGAGATTGCGTTTTCCGCCAACGATCTTCTTTCTATCAATGGTCGTTTACTCATTTCAAGGAAGAACATCGCAAAGAAATCAGAATCAATTTCTGCACTTTCACAGATGAGTAGGTAGTCATCCTTTCCTATCCATTCTGCGACATCGGTTCTCTTTCCTTGATCGTTGCTATGAAAATCACGCAATGCTTGTCTTAGAATGGCTCTGCTTACGCCATAAGCCATTTCCGCTTCAATTTCAAATGACACTTACCTCAACCTCTGCTCTTGGGTTCTCTTTATCCAATCCCCAAGTGATGTGTTTCTCTTTCACACTACGATCATTCTCATAGATGATGTCTTGCATGAGGTCAAGAATTAAACTTTCATCAAGGTCAGGTCTTCGGGATGAATAGTATATCTTGATACTTACTGATACATCTTGGCACTTTGGAATTAGGGTTTTTTGTTTCGGACACTGTAGTAAAAAATCTTTGGAATAGTTAAGGGCTTGCTTTGATTTGATGAATCTTGGCTTACCTTTAATCATTACTAATCTCCTTGAGTTTGCTTTACTGTAGGGCTGTCCGTAAATTGTAAATTTAATCTTATCACTCATCTTTTTCTATTGCAAATATTTAAAGACAACAAACTATTGACACTTTCTCTACTTCCTATATACTCAATATATCACACAAGGAAAAAACACAGGAACCATATATGAACAAGCTCATAAAGCCAGTTATCGTTAAGTCCGATATGCCTCCCAAAAGAAGATCAAACTGGAAGTGGAACCTTCCCCTAGAGGATATCAAAAAAGGCGACCTTATCAAACTGGAAATGTCCGAGAACGATGCAAGAGACAATGCTCATACCATCAGAACGATTGTCTATAGACTCCAAAAGAAAACACCAGCTAAAAAATTTACAGTCAGGCTTGTTACTGGTCAGTTGGCAAAAGAACTTAAATGGAGAGGCGTAGGAATTTGGAGAACAAGATGAAATATAGCAATGTCAATAACCTAGATGATTGCATTGTCAGGGCACTAACCTTTGACGAATACAGCAATGAGGGATCAGACTACTCCGCGACTACCCTGATAAAGTCTCCCCAACAAGTTATTCTTCAAAAAGAAAACGACAATGCAATCGTTCAGGATGTTGGTGATTTGGTTTGGGCAAGGTTTGGAACCGCTATCCATGACTGGCTATATAGGGCAAACCAAAACGAGAAGGACTTGATATGTGAGAAACGACACACCATAACAGTCAAAGGAAAGACTGTCTCAGGCGCTACCGATGCTTATCATACAATCAAACATGAGGTCATAGACTACAAAACAACCTCTGTCTATCCAGTCAAGGACGGAAAAGTAAAACCCGAGTGGGAGAAACAACTAAACACCTATGCTTATATGTGGATAGCCAGTGGCTATTCTGTAAGGAGTTTAAAAATCATTGCAGTCCTACGGGACTGGAGCCAAAGCGGTCTCTTGAGAGGTGGTAGTTATCCAAAAACCCCTATAGTCTCTTTAGATGTACCGCTTTGGTCTGAACAACAACAGCTTGATTACATTACACAAAGGGTTGATGTCCATAAAAAAGCAGAAGTTGAATATGAAATGCTTGGCACCCTTCCCCCATGTTCCGAAGAAGAACGATGGCAACAGCCTGACAAATGGGCGTTGATGACCAAAGGAAAGAAAAGAGCATTAAAGCTGTATAGCAAAGAAGAAGATGCAGAAAAGGCGTTGGCTAAAAGCACCAACAACTATATAGAACACCGCGAGGGAAAAGCGAACAGATGTGAGCGTTATTGTCCTTGCAACCAGTTTTGTTCTCAGTATCAAAACAAATAATGACCAGTCAATATTTAATCACAAGGAGTATATAATGGCTAATAAGCTAACCTATCAAGAGGTTTGGGAAACCTTATCCAAAGTCGATTGCTCAGAGCATATCGAAAAGAAGATGAATCTATCCTATCTATCATGGGCATGGGCATGGGGAATGTTTGTAGAACATTATCCAAATGCACAATATTCATTTCAGGCATTTGCTGATGCAAACGGAACTATGCATGATGCACTGTTCTATCCTGATGGCAGTGCAAGCGTTCATGTAACCCTCAACATTGACGACCTGACAAGATCAATGTGGTTGCCTGTCATGGACTACAAGAACAATGCAATCGCCAATCCAAGTGCGAGGCAGATATCAGATGCGAAGATGCGATGTTTGGTGAAAGGCATAGCGATGTTTGGATTAGGACATTACATCTATGCTGGAGAGGACTTGCCTGTTGCTCCAGACAAGGAAGAAGAACCAGAAAAGCAAGAAACGAAAGCGTATAAGGTTGCACCTCCTGAAGAACAGCAAGAAACCGAAGAAGAAGAACTTCCTTTCAACTATGAGAAGTTTGTTGATTCACTGATACAGACTGCCACTAAAATGGACACAACCGTTGATGGATTGGTAAGCACCTTCGAGGCAAACAAAGACACCATCAGAACAATTAGGGATGAGAACCCTGAACTGTATGATAAATTAGTTACTGCCTTTGCAAAAAGGCGCAGTGAAATAGAAAATGCTACAAACGAGGAGAGCAACGATGATTGATCGCATTAAAGTAGAAGGCGCTGTCTTTACCAATTCCTATAAGAAACAACCGAAACATCCCGATTGGACTGGCACTATAGAACTGAGCAAGTCTATATTAAAGGAGTTGGTCGAGAGGGCAAAAGCCAATCAAGACATCTCTATTCGGGTTGCCATGTGGGACAGGGAAAGCAAAGAAGGGAAAACCTACAAGTATGTGTCTGTCGAACTACCACAGCTTAAAGAAGAACAAGCCGATGATGGCTTTGATGATGAGATTCCATTCTAGTGGGTGCTTTAAGTTTTGAGGCTGTAAAGGTCAGGATAACCCAAAACAAACAGGGGATTTACCTTGTTCTGAATATCCATCCCAATGATGCGCCAGAGGAACTGCTCAGGAGTTGGGTTGGTCAGCGCTATTTCTGTGCGATGGTTGGTATTGAAGATGATGAAACCCCTGTTCCCACAAAGAACACTCCTAACCTACTCAAGAAGAAAACTACAGGACAGAAGTATGTGGACAGGGCTGGTATTTTTGCCAGAGACAAACTCTTTTGGAGGTTTTCCAAAACCGACAGCGAAGAAGATGCATCAGAATTTATCAGGAAGTGGTGTAATATCCATTCAAGAAGCGAACTAAAAGCGAATACGTTTGCACAGATTTTGTTTGAAGCTATTAGCACAAAATTTAATGACTGGTGTGAAGAAGAATAAAGAACCATACAGCACACGCGAGGCGTGGGAAGGGGCGGAACCCCCTGAACTAAAACATTGGCGAAGAATGGCAGAACACTTCAGGAAAGAAAACAAGGAACTGAAAGAAGAAATCAAGGCACTCAAAAAGAACAGGGATGATTATGAAAGCTATATTGAAAGGGTCTTGAGCTTAAGAGAAACGGAAAAAAATAAATGACCTATGAACCGTCTGATAAAAAAATCAACCCCCCACACTACAAAGAGGGGGATATCGAATTTATAGACTACCTTAAATCAAACATGAGCCAAGAAAAGTTTGATGGATATCTTGAAGGGAATATAAAAAAATATATGCATAGATGGTCTAAGAAAAACGGGATAGAAGATTTGAAAAAAGCAAAGTGGTATTTGAGCAGACTAATAAACGAGGTGTCGTAATGGAAGATAATGATTGGACTAAAAACATATACTTGGTGGAACAAGAAATAACAGGTAGAGAAATTTACCACATTAACTCTGATGTACCACTCACCAAAGGAGAAATCCTTGTCAGAATTGAAAACAGAAAACCAGATGAGGCTGACATAGATCGAGGCTCTCACTCACCAGAGATAACAGTGGTTGATGGAAGCATGGAAGAAGAATACGAAAGACCACAGAACATCTTTCCATCAACAGAGAAAGGGGGATAACGATAGAAACACCAGTTTTCAATAAACGCTGGCAGATGCTTTTGTTCCTGCTGTTAGGCATATTGTTTCTACCATTTTATTTATATGACTTTATCAAGGAAAAACATGAACGAAAAATATAAACCAGAATATGTAGCCTCAAAAATTCCCCTAGACCAACACGAATATCAAGGGTGGTTTTGGCACATGGCGAGCAAGAAATTCTACAGGTGGAACGACTTACCCAGTAGGGAGAAGGGGATAAATGAACGAAACACTTAAAATTAAATTTCCACATAAAAAATACAATATCATTTATGCTGACCCACCTTGGAAGTATAAAGAAAACTGGGGTAATGGCACAAACGAACACACTTATTCAACCATGACTAACAAAGATATAAAACAAATGCCTGTAAAAAACATTACGGAAGATAAAGCACACCTATACTTGTGGGTTACTAATCCTTTTATAAAAGAAGGACTAGAAGTGTGCGAATCGTGGGGATTTGACTATAAGACAATGTTGACGTGGATAAAAACTTACAGAGATGGAACGCCAGAAATGGGTATGGGATATTATTTTCGAGGTTGCACCGAGCATATAATTTTTGGTGTAAAAAATAAAATGAAGTGCATAAACAAAACAACCAAAAATATGTTTATGGAAGTTAATCCAAGACTGCATAGTAAAAAACCAAACAGCACCAGAGAGTTAATTGTTAGGTCTAGTGGCGACCTTCCACGAATAGAGTTGTTTGCCAGACAAAGAGTAGAAGGTTGGGACAGTTGGGGAAATGAAACACATTTGCCACAACAATTAGAAATATGAACGAACTAATTAGCATAATCGTTGACATCTTAAACACTCCTGTCGGGCGGTTTATAGCAATGATTGTTTGTCTAGGTTTACCCGCTTGGGCATTGATGAGATTTGATGATTATGAATTTTAAGGAGAACCAAATGACTAAAAGAAAGAAACAAGCAATTATTTTACTAGCCTTATCTGCACCTATGCTGTGGTTCGGAGTTACCAATTTCATGTCTGGCACAACTAGCAACACTGCTCTAGCTGTTGGAACAGCTATAGGTTGCGTATTTGGGGCGTTCTTTGCCATAAGTGGCTTAGTAATGCTGGCTACCAAGAACTCATTGGGGATATGGGACATTGATAATAAAGAAAAAGATCGGGGGGACAGTTTACTTGCGTCTCAAACAAAAGTGAAAGACTCCCTGGTCGAAGACTTATATGATTCAACCGCAGATAAAATCAGACTATCAACCTTAGATAAAATCAAACTGCGAAGAAGAAACCAAGCAGCCATTGATAACTTAATGACTAAGACAACAGATAATGCTATAAAAACTTTAACTAAAAAAGCGGGAGAAAACAAAATGGCAAAAACAGATACATCAGTTGAGCTGATGAAACGAGAAAAGAAACTAGAAACCAGACGTAAAGAGCTAGAAACCATGCTTGCTGAAGTTTCAAAAGAAGAACAAGCCGTCGAGAAAGAACTCAAAAGCAAGGGCTGGGTGCAGCAGAAAGACGGTTCCTGGAGTTACGAATAATGACAACACTAACCACAGCAGAGCAAAGAGAGCTTGAGTCATTCAGACTTGACGAGGAAGAAGCGCTGAAAGATTTCGACCACATACTATGGCCAGCAGAATATCAACTCCAGGCAGATGAAATCCAATGGTTTCTTTTCGGCAAGATTGCAGTGCGCCTGGAAACCAAGAAAGGCAAGCTCGCCCTCATGGTCATGACTGATCGTGGTGGCGACAATGCCAAGTGCATACTCAACCTGCCCCCCATCGATGTCGGACTCTAAAACAAAAATAGCCGAGCTGATTACCGACACCCTGTTGGATCAGCTCGAACGTGATGCAACCATCACCGTTGACTGTAAGGTTCACGGCCGCTTCAAGCACTCACCTATTGCAGACATAGAGCCTGGCGCCTGCCCGGACTGTCACTTCGAGAATGAAATGCTTAAGGAACACGCCAGGTCCGCAGACTGGATCGACCCCTCAAAGCTACACTAACTCACCACTCATCCGGCTCATCGTCCCAGCCATTCTTCATCCTCTGGACAATCCTCTCCGACAATCCCCGCACAAAGTGCCCGTAGAACTCTTCATCGCTCGGTGATTTGCACTTCTTACAGAGGCGCAAGCTCACTGACAGGCCCTTCTTCTGCCGCACCACTCTCGGAGAAATATCAACCGCCTCAAACTGTTGATGACAGCTCTGGCAATGAGCGAGCTTCTTTATCATTCCTCTTCTCCATCTTCCTCATCTCCATCTTCCTCATCGACAACAACTCCAGGCTCGACCTCATCATCGTCCTGTTCAAAGCCATCCTCTTCAAAACCATCATGCTCAATCACTTCCGGTTCCGGAGTTACGTTCTTCTCGACATTGCCGATCTTGTTCTGTTCCATCAGGTTCCGCAACCTTGCCTCAACTTCCTTGCGGTCCATCTGGTCGATCTTCCCATACTTCACTTCCTTCCTGTCCACCATCAACCCCGCCAGCTTCGCCCGTCCCAGCTCTGCCGTTACCGCTGCGCCGAATGAGCCATCTGCCAGGGCGGCATCGCGTATTGTTTTCAAATCCGATGCCACCTTCTCGAACGTGATCTCATACCGCTGCCTCTGCCGTGCCTGCAAATCCCTGATCTTTTCCTGCACATGTTTATAATTCTCATTATGCAATAACCGATTGGCAATTATCTCCGGATGCTTATAGCCGGCCTTGAATGCACATTGACTCTGATTCAAATCCTCATACACATACATGTCAATAAAAGCCCGTTGCTTTTTTGTTATCCTTTTTTTCGTATACTTTGCGTAACTCATTATTTCTTCACCTCTCTACTTGGAGTGAGCGGTAGAGGGGAGGTTGTTCTATACAACCCTTTCCTCTCTCCTTTAGGAGAGCATACCACCATACCACCATACCATGTGCATTCCATAAGGGTTTCAAGCGTGGTGGTATGGTGGTATGGCATGGTATGATCATACCACCATACCATGTATACTTTCCTTATTATATAGGGGTTTCAGAGGCACATGGTATGATTTGCGTAAAGTAACCATACCATCGTTTTTTACGCAAAGTGACCCTATTTTAACGCCCATTTTCATCCCCCTCTTTTTCACGCTCGGTAAACATATCGTGCCCTTTCTTCCCCGAAATAATGCCCAGCTTTACTGCCTTATTATAGGTTGTCCGTGCGACCTCCGACGGGAACGCCACGAAATTTCTGAGCAATGGGCAACGCATCTTGTCTGCCAGGCGATTAGCCCTTTCATAGTTCGGTATGTATTTATCTTCTTTCATTCTTCCTCTTTATCGCACATCCGCAAACAAAGGTGCATCATTATAAATCCTATTCTTTGCCATCTCTGCATACTCAGGGTTCAGCTCGATTAAAACAGCATTGCGATTATGTTGTTGTGCAACCAATCCTGTCGTGCCAGCACCGCCAAAAGGATCAAGCACAGTTCCCGCTTTAGTTTCATTGCTTTCACATTGGCATTGCTTGTGCAGCCCCTTATCTAAATACTCGTTGTCACACTTCAGTCCGCTTTTATAAAATACTTCAGTCATGGCTTGGTCATAGGTATTATCTAGCGACAATAGTTCTTTTAATTGAGTCCAATCATCTTTGTCAGGATAACTGCCACCCTTTTCAAACCAATGATGAGGCGCTTGTGTGCCAAAGTGTTGTTCTATTTCATCAATAGTAAGACTAGACATGGCTCTGTATTCTTTTAAATAGAGTCTCAGCTCTTTGTGTTTTGGCAAGTTTCTATACTCTACAATTTGATTGCGAAATTCTTTTTCAATAATTGCATAAGGTTTTCTTTCTTTCTTTGTTTTAACAATGTCTGCTCTTATTTGTTCTACTTCTTCTAAAGTTAGATTCCTTTCTACATTAGTTTTTCTTTCATAAGGTGTTCCACATTCCACACATATTTCTTCAGGGCAACCCGCCAACACACAAGGCTCTATCAAGTCAGGTGGAAAGGTAGCAAAGTGTGCGCCCTTGAATGGCTTGGTGGTAACTGTCCAGACTGAGCGTTTGTTTCTTTTGTATGGTGTAATTATTTCCCTACCCCATTGTTCACTTCCATTTCTGAACATTGGATCGCCTTCTTTTATTATATTTTTTTTGGCTTTCTCACCACCAAATGTTTGCTTTTCATTTGGTCTTTTAGAATCTTCTTTAATCGCCTCATTATCGTAGTAATATTTCTTGTTCTTGCTTAATAAAAAAATATATTCATGTGACTTGGTGCATCTATCTGTCACGCTCTCAGGCATAGGATTAGGTTTATGCCAGATAATATCCTGTCTTAGATACCAACCATCAGCTTGTAGAGCAAAAGCCACTCGCCAAGGGATGCCGATTAAGTCTTTTGGTTTTATTCCTTTGCTCGGTTTTGGTCTGGTTACGCCATAGTCCTTATCACCACGCAATGTTTGATTTGTTGTGGTCTTTCTTCCACCACTTGAATAAGAATCCCCCAAGTTAAGCCAAACAGTTCCATCATCTCGCAAGACCCGTTTCACTTCCCTAAAGACTGCCACCATATTCTCTACATATTCTTCTGGTGTATCTTCTAAGCCAAGTTGGTTGTCTTTTCTAATTGCACCGCATTTTATACAGGCAGAACGATTGCCTCTGAATGGTCTATCAACA
>Ga0208553_1000620_pt1 | contig 12645 bp, 15 predicted proteins | sample 6_EtaG_FD_184079 | JGI IMG/M metagenome (GOLD analysis project Ga0208553, IMG submission 184079) | Marine viral communities from the Subarctic Pacific Ocean - 6_ETSP_OMZ_AT15160 metaG (SPAdes) (version 2) | ecosystem: Environmental > Aquatic > Marine > Oceanic | place: Pacific Ocean | collected...
TAGGTGTGCTCGTCCCCCTGCTCGCCTTGTTGGCTCGCGTCCCCCGTGTTGCGCGATGCGTACACATGGGTGTGGGTATTCTGTCAAGGTTTGGTGTGTGTGTCGGGTGATATTGGTGTGTTAGGGTGGTTTTATGGCGTTGCCTTTCGATCGCGAGTATTTGGATTTGTTGTGGGCCGGTGGTGATTTGAGCAGTGAGCCTCCTTTGGGGGTCCCTGGTCCGCAGAGCTTGGACGTACCGGAGTGGCGTGACGTGAGTCACCCGGACATCGAGGCTCGGGTCCGCGAGGAGGAGGCTGCTCGTTATCTGGAGATGTTGCCTGCCTCTCTCGTCCCACACGCGTTGAACCCTCCTGTTGCGTTGAGTCGTGCGTTGATGGAGTCGGAGTCTCCTTTGGCTCAGGGCGCGGGTCAGATGATGGTTTCCAGCATGGGTTACTTCAACCCTGCTTCTCACCTCCAGGGTGCGTTGGACGAGGACTATGCGGAACCTTATGAGCGGTTGAAGGCGGAGGGTTATCGGCACCACGTCGAGCCTTTTGTGAACTTGGCGCAGCAGGCTCCTGGGTTGTTCGCTCGTTCGTCTCCGATGGCGCAGGCCGGTCTGCTGGGCGAAGCCCTGGGTACCGGAGAGGCTCCTGCTGTCCCGTTTACGCCCGAGCAGGAACACGCGTTGCTTACGGCTCTCACGTTGGGCGGTGGGCACGCCGCTTTCGGTGGGGCCCGTGCGTTGGGTCGTCGTCTGCGTCCTCCTGCGCCTCGTCCTGCCCCTGTCGCTCCGCGTCCTCCCACGCGTGCGGACAAGTTGTACGACTTGGCTGCGGACCCTCGCACGCCTGCCCATGAGGCTGCTTCGGCGCGTTCGATGTACGAGCGCCTGACGGGAGAGCCTGGGCCGGTGCGTCCCGTGGAGGCCCCTCCTGCGGCGTATGAGACGCTTGCTGCCGAGCCTGCCGCCGCCGCTCCGAAGTCTGCGCGGGTGGGGATGCGAGAGGCGTATGCCAAGGCTAGGCCGGAGGTGGTGGCCGCCCCCGCAAAGCCAGAGCCAGGGGCAGGGGCACAGCCGCACGTTCTTCTCCAGAATCTTCGTGGCGACACGGTGAAAATGCCAGCGGTCTATTTGAGGGCTGGTGGACTCCCTGTGGACGCCAAAGGGAATGTCACGGCCTCCAAGAATTGGAATACCGACGAACCAGAAGATGGGATTTCTGTTTTTACCGCATGGAAAGACCCGCGCACTGGCAAGTTCGTTGTTGAGTCAGGTTCAGAGGGACTCATCGCAGACATGGATCTGCTGCTCGACGACGGCGGCGGCAGGCCTATTTACTTGGTAGAGGGAACCTCCTTGTCGTCCGTTGGAAATGCCGGCGAGTCTCTTATCGATCCCTCAACGGCCAGGGTCGTTGGGCATGTTGGTCCTGATGAGATTGTCAACGAGCAGGACCCTTGGCTGACAATGACCGGGGCGGAGTTGCCTCGTAGCGAAACGCCGTCGTGGAAAAACTATGAACCATCCACGGAGGGGGGGTTCGCCAAGGAAGTCGCTCCGCCCCCTGGAGGCCCTGCGCCCAGGGAGAAGGACATCAGTGCCATGTCGGATGACGAGATCCGACGCCTGTTTCTGCCACCAGAGCCGGTTGTGCAGAAGCGGCTTCCAGTGTCCGTTGTCCAAAAGATCAGGGATGGAGCAGACGACACTATCCCCGATCATGTTCTTCTGCGCTACGGAGAGGAGATACAGGGCGAAATTGCCAGAGGTGTTGCATCTGCCAGCAGTCGGAGACAACTGCCGGAATTTTTATCTATGGTCGAAGCCAAGGAGAGGGTGGACGCAAGGATCGCCGCGCTGGCCCCCGCCCCCGCCACCGGCCGCCCGGCGATCAAGGAGGCGTATGCCAAGGCTAGGCCGGAGGCGCTTCCGAGACCTGGCGTGCTGGCACAAGACCGCCTTGCTCGGGCTCGGTCCCAAGAAGGTTCCCTCGATGATGTCCTTGCACGACAACGCGTCGTTGGAGGCCAGTTAGACGATGCGTACAAGTCCGGTCGTTTTGACGAGGCGGCCGACTTGGAGATGGAGTACGCCCACCTGAACAGTCGTATCGAGAGCGAAATCGCCATGCGGGAGGCGGAGGGGGGTGTTGAACGCACGGAGGATTGGCCCGGTGGCGGTATTCGCTGGACGGAAGATGGCGCTTCTTCACCCACGATTCGTCGTTCATTCGACCGCCTACCCGGCTCCGAGTTGGAGAGAGTGGGCGGTGAACCCTCGATCGAGGAAGATCTGGCCCTTCTTTGGGAGGACACCCAGCTTGGTGGGCGGATCGAGGAGGACTTCGGGTCCACGTTTGATTCCATCATCTTCGGTGCGGGTGGCGATCCTGGCAAAATCCCACCGGAGGCCAAGAGGGAGTTGGCGAGAGAGATTTACGAGTCTCGTCGGTCCCATGTTGAGCGTTTGCGTTCCGGCCCTCAAGGCCCAATGTCCACAGTCGAGGGGGTCTCCGAGTGGTTGTCACGGCCCTCCCCCGCCCCGGCCCCCGCCCCCGGCCGCCCGGCCCTGCGAGCCGCCTACGAAGCCGGCAAGCCGGAGCCTGTAGCGCCGGAGCCTGTAGCGCCGGAGCCACTGGCAAGTGCGACGCCTGCACCGCTTCGCCCCGTGAAACCCGTGGAACAGACGAGGTGGTTTCATGGGACCAAGGCGGACATCTCCGACATCGGAGACTTCGACCCCTACTACCACGGCAACCCGGAAAACCTGTTCGGGTACGGGCTATATCTGACCGATGAGCCCGCCATAGCCACCGGATACGCAAAGACAAGGGGCCCCAAGGCCAGCCCGGGTCAGATCATGGAGGTTCAGGTCGACGCGTTGAACACCCTCGACCTAGACCGTCCGCTTCCTCCAGACGTGGTGGGCCATTTCGGCACGACCCTGTACGGGGAGACGTACACACCGGATCCAAACGCCACAGGAAGGGAGGTGGTCCAGGGGTTGAGAGATTTCATGGGGGACCATGAGTTCCCAACCTCGGAGGCCAGCGAGGTTCTTGGCGATCTGGCGGAAGTCCTCAAAGACAAGGGCTACGCCGGTATGCGCCACATTGGGGGAAGGACGGGGAGGGGGGTGTCCAAGGGCAAGCCCGAGCACAACGTCTTGATCTTGTTTGATCCTAACGACATATATGTCCCGTCCCTACACGGCCAACCCGTTAGGCAACCTCGGGTGGAGGCACGGTCGGTCAGGTCGGAGCCTGTAGCGCCGGAACCCCCGCCCCCCACGCAGACGCCCGCGCAGACGGGGGGTCCACATGTCGGCCCGAGAGGGGGAAAGTGGGTAGACCCACAACACAAGACTCCGTGGATGGAGTCAATGTCTGCTGAAAGCGTCCGAGCACACGTCTCCGCTGTAGACAAAGGTGGCAAACACGGGCACCCCGCGACCGTTGGAAGGGTGAAAGACGTACCGCATATCAAGACAACGCTGTCGCTTGACGATTTAGATGTAATCGAGCCGGGCGACACAAGGCGTGTGGCAGAGTACGCCGCTAGAGAGACACCAATGCCTGCGATTCAAGGCGGCTATAACGCACGATCTTACGGGCGCGGCAAGGCGACAGTGTACGTCCCAAACGGGAACCACCGGGTAGCCGCGGCCAAACTGCGAGGCGACACGCACATAGAAGTGATCATGCCGACCGCAGACTTTGAGTTGTGGAGTTCTAGAACCTCCCCCCCGCCCCCCACGCAGACGCCCGCCAAGGACTAGCCCAGCGGCGGATTCAGCGCAGAAGCAGGCACGAACCACGCCTCCCTTGAACGCCCCTTCGTCCGAAGAAGAGGATCGTCCTTCCACTCGTCACGCTGAGCGTCACGACCCCAAATCCAACCCTTGATCTCGTAGTCCCCGTCGCGACCGACCAACAGCCAATACTTGTGGCCGTCCTCCACGTTGCCGAAGTTCAGGCACAGACGGCCCGCAGAGTACGTCGTCTGCTTCACCTGATGGTTCGGAGCCACGTCGGCGCCACGAAACTCGCCCTTCCCGGCGTAGTAGACGCCAAGGAACTTCGCCAACGCCATCTCCGCCATGACCCCCTCGATCTCCGCGTGCCAAGCGTGCTGGGGGTCGAAGCCGTGGCCGTCTCTGCGGTTGTGAATACGCACGTTCTCAAGGCGTCTGCGGGTGGCGATGAGAGCAGCCTGGGCGCACTCGATCCCTGTCAGGCGTACCTGCGTCAACCCAGCGGCTCACCGTAGCCAGGACAACCGTCCTCGGGGCAAGACTCCGCCTCGCTGTCCTTCGGGCCACGCCAACGGTGGTCGCACTCAAAGCAGATGTACGTGATCTGCCCGTCCCAAATACGATCCCAGCCGTTGCGATACTTCCCGTTGGCAGGCTTCGACGGAAACGACTTCTCCAGAAAACGAGTCACCTAGACCTCCAACGGGAACCATCGCCCGACGTTCGCTCCTCGACAAGACCGGCGCACAGCAACTCGTTCAACGCCATCAGCGTGCGACGATGGTCGATGCAGTCGTTCCTGTTCTTGCCCCACGGGCCGTCTGCGCCCCTTCTCGTCCAGCGCAGGTCCAGGGCAATCGTCTTGACCTTCACGGAACGCGTGGCCCCCTGTAGGCGGTTGAGCACCGTCTCTGCGTCAGGGCTCACAGTCCACCAAGGTTGCGAAGGCGAGAGCGAATCCGAGCGGCCTCGACCGCCCACTTGGCAGGGTCCACGGCTTCGTGCCCCTGCGCACGGAGAATGTGCGCGTACTCGGTCCTGAGAGCGGCAATCTTGGCGACCTTCGCCTCGCGTGCGCGTCTTGCTTTGCGGGACAGACTCACAGCAGTGCCAGCCGGTCCTCGTCCAGACGAGCCTCCCAACGAGGCAGCGCATCCTTGAGCAGACGCCGCAAAAGCGCGCTCATCGGCACGTCCGCACGCTCCGACAACACCCGAAGGCGGTCCCGAAGCTCCGTGTTGATGCGGAAGTGCATGGTCGTGTCGTGCGTTGTGTTCTTCATAGGCACCTTGTACCCCCATGCTTGACCTACTGCAACCCCCTATACGCGAATGGCCGGCATCGGCGGTCGAGTATCCGCATTCCGCGGGGTCAACTATGAGGACCGTGCCGAGGAGACCAGCACATGATTACAAATCGAAACATCGCGGCCGATGCCAACATCGACCTGTCGAAGATCAACCTCGCCGGTGGCCGCCGAGCCATGTGGGAGGACTTTGACGAGACTCCTTCCTCCACAGCCATCGCAGACCTCTACGGCTTCGATGCCCACCTTTCGGGCGGCACTGCCCTGGTCAGCAACACGGTGAACAGTTGCGGCGCTCTCCTCACCACGGGCGGAGCGTTCAAGTCGATGATCTTCGGCGGTGGGCGCTGGAGTGGGGATCGGGGATGCAAACTCTCCGTCCGCATCAACTCGCTCAACGTGGCGACCTCCATGTTCTTGCTCATGGGATGGACCGACGACGCTGGAGTTACCGGCGTTGACGCCCCCACGACCGGAACGCCCGACATGGCCTCCTTCATGTACTCGTCCGTTGACTCCGCAAACTGGCGTTTCCGAAGCAGCACTGGCGCTGCCAACACGGACACCCAGACCGGGCTCGCCGTGAGCACGGGCATCACTACCGTCAGCATCGAGTTGAACTCCACTGGCGGAATCGTCGCCAAGATCAACGACGACACGGTTGGTGAGGCCATCGGCTCTGTCACCACCGGTAAGACGGACTGGCACCCCTATGTTCGCCTCTTGGGTGGCGCTGCCGCCAACCTTCTGAACATCGACACCATCGCGGTCTCCGAGAGCCGTACCTGATGCCGGGATTGAAGTACGCCCGGGACAAGGACGGGAACAAGGTCGCCCTCAAGAACTTGGTCAAGAAGGCCAAGAAGAAGGCTGCGCCCAAGAAGAAGAAGAAGAAGGGGGAGGAGTGAAGGAACGCGACCTCATCGGCAGGCCACAGGGGCGGCGCAGCAAGTACGTCTCGGGGGAACCCGTCCACCACCGCACCAAGTTTGCGGACAAGGACGCGGTGCCGTCGTCCACCATCGCTGACGCACAGTCGAGAGGGACGTTCGCCACGGGCCCCGCACGCCTTCGGGTCGAGTGGGACCTGCTCAAGAAGGCCGGTCGGGACAAGCCGCGCAACGTGCGGATTCGCCCCGAGGACATGATCGGGCGTCGGTAGGTGGAGGTCGTCCTGCCAGGACTGCCCTGGTACATCGGGACGAACTCCTACAAGCGGTGGAAACTTTGGGAGGAGTTTCGCGCCGAGGCCAACCCTGACGGCACCCATCCGTGGAGTGCCGACGACCAACGCAAGGTGCTGGAGTCCGTCTACACCCTGTGCAAAGACAACCCGGCCTTCCTCCTGCATGAGTTCATGCAGATCCGTACCAAGGCAGGCGGGCGCCGCAAGTTCAACCAGTGGACCCCGGCGCAAAAGAAGCTCTACACGGCGGCCCTCAAGCAGTACGCCACCGGCAAGCCCGTGCGGATCGTCATCCTCAAGGCCCGGCAGATGGGCATCTCCACGCTGTCCGAGGGGATGCTGTTCTGGAGGACCGCCTTCTTTCGTGACGCCACGTCGCTGATCGTCGCCCACGAAGAAGAAGCGGTGAACAACATCTACGGCATGTTCCGCCTGTACTACGAGGCGCTGCCTGACTCGATTCGCCCAATGACGGAAAAGTTCAATCAGGGCGAAATCGTATTCGACAACCCGAAGATCAACGACCGCAAGGCCAACCCTGGACTTGGTAGCCGGCTCGTCGTCAAGACCGCTGCGCTGGGAGGCTCGTCCAAGAAGTCGAGCGGGAAGGGCAGATCGGCCACCTACCACGGGGTACACGCCTCCGAAGCTGCGTTCTGGGCGGAGCCGGAGAGGTTCTGGGGAGGTGTCAGCCAGGGTGTGCCCGACGTGAACCATTCCTGGGTGTTCGTGGAGTCCACCGCCAACGGCGTCGGCAACTGGTTCCACGACTTCTGGCGACGCTCCGCTGCGGGGTGGGACATGGTGCCTCGCCCCGAGGGCGGCATGGAGTGGAAGCAGACCGATCCACACGCCTCCCACTCGGGCTACGTCCCTGTGTTCCTGTCGTGGCTGGAGCACCCGGAGTACGTCAAAGACCTCCCCTTCGCCTCCGACGACAAGGCTGCTCTTGGAAGGTTCAAGCGCGGCTACGACAAGGAGGAGAAGTCGCTGGCTGACAACTTCGGGGCCACCCCGAATCAGATCCAGTGGCGACGCGAGACGATGGCGGACAAGTGTGACGGGGACGTCCACATGTTCCATCAGGAGTACCCCTCCACCCCCACGGAGGCGTTCGTCTCCAGCGGGCGCAAGGTGTTCGACATGGGGTCGCTCGCCAACTACGAGGACCAGTGCATCGGCAGGGCGAAGGCCAAGCCCCCGACCCGTGGCGACTACGACGTGGACCCCGCCTCCTTCGTCAACGACGACGTGGCGTGGGCGTGGAGAAGGGACGAGGACGGCCCAGTCGCCCTGTACGAAAACCCGATCCCGGGTCGCCAGTACGTCATCGGCGTGGACCTTTGCTACGGCAAGCCGGCGGGTGACTTCGCCTGCGCCCAGGTCATCGACAAGCAATCCTGGGAACAGGTCGCCATCGCCCACGGCAGGCTCGACCCGGACCAGATGGGGCTGCTCATCTACGGGCTGGCTCGCCACTACAACGACGCCCTGCTGGTCATCGAGGTCGACGGGCCCGGGATTCACACACTGACCAAGGTGCAGGATCTCGGGTATTGGGACCTGTATCAGCGAATGTCGTTCGACGGTGTGTCGAAGAAGCCACAGCCGGTGTGGGGTTGGAAGATGTCGTCCAAGTCCCGCGCACAGATGGTGGCGGCCCTGAAATCCGCCATCCGAAAGAACGACCTTGTGATCAATGACCTAGCAACTGTGCGGGAAATGCAGGAGTGGGTGCTGGTCACAGGTGCCACCGGAAGGGCGAAGGAACAGCCCTCCGGGGGCCCCCATTCCTACGACGACAGAATCACATCACTTGGCATCGCTCTCGTTGGCGGTGTAATAGAAGGCGGACTTGGTGGCATTGTCGCCTCCAAGACTGTCGACAACGAAAAGGGCGTCGCTCCTAACGACTTCGCCTTTCTTGCTGAAATTGGCAGAGGGGGGGACGTTCATCCCACTCTCGGAGAGAACTACTAGGAGTAGCGACATGGGCAAGGGCAAGGGTGGTCGGATGTTCCCGGCCAAGGACTCTGGAAACGATCCTGTGCAGAAGAAGATGGCTACCACCGACTCGTCTGTCGGCGGCGGCTCCAAGGCCAACATGGCGGCCAAGGTCAAGAAGGCGTCCTCGATTCCGTCCAGCGCAAGCTAGGGCGGTCGACCACGGCGTACCAGTTGCAGCGTTCTACGCGATCGCTGCCGTCTGCTCCTTCCTCGCCGCCTGCCTCTCCTTCGTGGTTTGGCGGGTGACGGGGGAGGCGCGCGTGGAGCGAGGGCAGGCCAACGAGTTCATGCACGGCGTAATCGACCGCATCAGGGCGGAGGATGCGATGGAGGTGGCGAAAGCCGACGCCGTGCGAGAGGCGAGCAAGGTCAGCGAGTCGGCACATACCGGCGCACAGACCATCCTTGAGTCTCGCATCAAAGAGCACACGGCCGCCGGATACCACGACACGGAGGAAGCACTCGCCAGAGTGATGATGGAGGAGTGCGGCTTGGATCCAAACAATCCGAAGCACGTCATGTCGTGGAACCAGAAGCAGACGGCTAGGCAGCACTGATGGCTGGAATCCTCCCGTTCAAGAGTGTCGGAGGGAAGGACGACACGGCAGCGGAGGTCCTGTCTCTCGTCTCCGAGACGAAGGACATTCTCCAGCAATTCCTCTGGGAGTGGTGGGAGGGAATCGCCTTCTACCGTGGCGATCAGTGGACAGTGTGGGACCACGGAGCGGGCAAACTGCGGCAGCGCCCCGTCCTGCCGTGGCGCATACGCCTCACTGACAATCAGATCCTCCCTCTGGTCATGCGCCAACAGGCGATGCTCACCGAGCGCCGCCCCATGTACTCGGCCATGCCCCGCACCGAGGACGACGACGACGTGCTGGCCGCCGAAGCGTTTGAGGCCCTGCTGACCTACCAGTGGGACCGCCTCGACTGCACGGACAAGTTGGGCGAGGCCCTGCTCTGGTCCCTGACCACCGGCAACGCGTTCTGGCGCATCGACTGGGACTCGTCCGCCGGCAAGGGAGTGCTGGTCCCGTTGCCCCTGGGCAGCGACGCCGCAGGAGCCAAGGACGCCCCCAAGGCCGAGGACGCCCACACCCCCGGCGAGGAGAGGGCCGAAGCGGAGGTGGACGACTTCTTCCTCCCAGGCATGACCGACGAGCCTGACCCGCAGATGCAGGTCGTCAACGTCGGAGACGTGCAGATCCGGGTGGTGTCGCCCTTCCAGATGATGGTCGACCCCTCGGCCTCTCGGCTGGAGGACGCCCGCTGGGTGTGCCAAGAGACCTACGTCCATGTGGACGTGCTCAAGGAGAAGTTCGGAGCCAAGGTGTCCAACGTGGCGCCTGACGTCTCCGCCGAGGAGTTCTACAACTACGAGCAGTCGCTTCGCTTCGGCAGCGGAACGAGCACGTCAGCATCCGAGGACGCCAAGTCCCAGGTCAGGCTGTACGAGTGGTGGGAGAGGCCGACGAAGAAGCACCCGGAGGGGCGAGTCGTCACCGTCGCCAACGGACGAACGCTTGACGAGAGGGCCAACCCCTACGGTGGGCGCTTCCCCTACGTCCACTTCCCGGCGGTCAAGATCCCGGGTCGCTTCTGGGCTGACGGCTACATCAAGCACCTTCGCCCGCTCCAGACGATGCACAACCGGGCGCTGTCTCGCTACCACGAGATTATGAACCTGATGGGCAACCCGAAGTGGATTGCCGACAAGCACGCAGGCATCAAGGAGACGTCGATCAACGACCGGCCCGGGGAGGTCATCATCAAGACCCCCGGCTCCGAGGTGATCCCCATTTCTCCGCCGCCGGCTCCGACGATTCACCCGCAGGTCATGGCTCTGGCGCTCAACGCCATGCAGACGATCACGGGCGTCAACGATCCCCTCGTCGGGCAGAACCCTCCCAACGTGCGCTCCGCCTCCGCCCTGTTCGGGCTGCAAGAGGCGGCGATGCGCTCCTTCGTGCCACTGGCGATGCAGACGGAGAGCGCCCTTCGCAACGCCGGTCGCCTCGTCCTGAACTTGGTGCAACGGTTCTACACGGAGGACCGTTCCTTCCGGGTGATCGGAGACACCGGCCGCCCACGCGTGCATCACATGATGGCTTCGGACGTTGGGCGCATCGAGGACGTGACCATCGTCCACGGCTCTCTGCAACCAAGGTCGAAGGCGGCGCAGCAGGACCGTGCGCTCCAGATGCTACAGATTGCCCCCTTCCTCTTTATGAACGAGGACGGCGAGATCGACAGAGACAGGCTGATGCGTGTGCTCGACATGCCGTCTGTCTCCAGCCGCGTCACCCTGGACGACGTGGATCGCTTGCAGGCGTACCAAGAGCACATCGACGCGGAGCAGGGCGTCGAGCTTGCGGTTCTGCCTTGGGAGAACGACAAGTTGCACATGCGGATCCATGCGAAGAAGTTGCAGGACCGTGGCTGGACGCAGAAGTTCCCCGAGGCGGCAGCGGCCTTGGCGCAGAACTACGCCCAGCATGAGGCGCAGATTCAACAGAAAATGATGGGTCAGATGGTTGGGCTACAAGGTGGTGGCCCTGGAGGACCGGCTGGCCCTGAACAAGCACCGCCTGGACCTATGGGTCCTGCGGGACCACCGGGAGGCGGGCCGCCGGGAAGCGGTCCTCCCCCGCCAAATGGCGGACCGTCGCCATTCGGTGCTCCGCAGAACACGCCAAGTCCAGGCGGAGAGGGGTACTAATGCCCCTCATGTTGGTCCATCGTCACTTCGCTGCCCGGCGTAAGGGCGTGACGATGGGGTGGGAGCCCGGGCTTCGTCCGGGTGTATATCAACACGGGATCTTCGCGGCCCGGCGTAAGGGCGATGCCGTCGAGATGGGAGGAACTGCTGATGTCCGATGAACAGGCAAGTCAGGTGGAAGAAGTGGCGGAGCCGCAGACGGAGGAACCTAATCGGGCGGAAGCTCGCATCAAGGAACTCCTAGCGGCGAAGTCCGAAGCGGAAACAGTCGCGGCGGAGGAGGCGAGGGCCCGGGCGGTTGCGGAGGCGCGGTATCAGGAAGCCGTGCGTTTGCAGTCTCAAGCCCCGGCGCCGGAGCCTCCCGAGGACGAATGGGCCGACCCTGCGGAGAAGCAGGCAAGGGCCGCGTTGAAGACTGCGGAAGAAGCGAGACGACTTGCCCAGGACAGTGCCGAAAGCACTCGGCGGCAGATGACGGCCATGTCCATCGACAAGGCTGTTTTGGCTCACGACGACTGGCTCAACGTGAAGTCGGTGAAGAACCGGCTCGCTGAACGCTACTTCCTGGCTAACGCCAACGGTAGTGCGTTCGACGCCGAGGCGGAAGTCGCTGCGCTGCACAAGGAAGAACAAGATGCTCTCGCTTCCCGACAGGAGGCTTGGGCCAAGACCAAGGCGCAGCAAGCGGTGGCCACGGCTTCCGCGACGCACTCGCCTTCGCCCCCGACTTCACCCGCAACGGAGCAGGCCCCATCGTGGGGCACTCCCGAGCGTGCGGAGTGGGATGACAAACTGACCAAGGAAATTTTCGCGGAGCACGGCTTCTAGCCCCTCCAGCGACGGAGATATAGACGATGGCACAAACGCACGCACTGGCCGGGGCGCTTCTCAAGCGGAAGTACGGTCCCGGGATTCACGACCAACTCAACAACGAGACGATCGCCTTCGGCATCTTCAAGAAGATCGGACGCGAGCGATGGGGCGGCAGCAACTTCTTCCACTCGCTTCGCACGGCCCGCAACCGGAGCACCCGCCCCGGCGGCGAGCAGACGGCCTTGCCCGTCTCGCAGCAGCAGTCCTTCGCCAACGCTCAGGTTGGTTGCCGTCTGTATCACGGCACCGGCGGCTTCACGGCCTTCGGCGCTGCGGCTTCGGAGGGGAACGACACGGCCTTCGGTGAGATGATCAAGGTCGAGGTCGACGGTCTGATCGCTGACGCCCGCAAGGACTTCAACGTCGACACCTACGGCACCCCCTTGGGCGTCCTGGGTCGGCTGACGAACGCCCCCGGTGCTGCCACCTTGGTCCAGTTGGAGCAGGCGCAGGATCTCAACGCGTGGCGTTCCTACGGCAACCGCTACATCAGCCCTGGGCAGCGTCTCGACATCATCACGGAGGCGACGGGCGCTGTCGCTGCGAGCATTACGGTCGCCACCGTGACGGCCGGCAACCGTACTGACATCAACTCCACGGCGAACGTCGGCGCTGGCGCCATTGGCGACTTGGTGGTCCGCACCGGAACGCAGGCCACCGGCCTTGCCGCTGCGGCACGCTACCGGGCCCTCAACGGCCTGGAGCACTTGATTGACGACTCGTCAACGATGCCTCTTGCTGCCAACGCGCTGGGTGTCGACCTCGACACGTTGGAGGGGATCTCCCGGGCTCCCGGGGCTCCTGCCAACTCC
>Ga0208553_1000625_pt1 | contig 12625 bp, 20 predicted proteins | sample 6_EtaG_FD_184079 | JGI IMG/M metagenome (GOLD analysis project Ga0208553, IMG submission 184079) | Marine viral communities from the Subarctic Pacific Ocean - 6_ETSP_OMZ_AT15160 metaG (SPAdes) (version 2) | ecosystem: Environmental > Aquatic > Marine > Oceanic | place: Pacific Ocean | collected...
TTAAAACTTTCTTTAGCGCTTTCTTCCAGCTCATGGCTTTAATGAGTTCTGCTTCACCACTATCTTTGGTTACGGTGTATTCGTATCTCATAATTCCTTTCTGTTTTCATATCACGTTAGGCTCCCCGTACGTTCCGATATGGCCTAACGTGGCCGAGTTAAGGGTCCTGCGCATGCTTACGTACTCGCTCTACAGGCCGGTCATTGTCAATAATTTGACAACGATTGTCCTCGACCCTTCTATATAGGTTATTGTAGGATATATGTCAAGGGGAAAATTAAATTAACATATCTTTTAGTTCAAAGTATAAACCCTCTAGTTCAGAAGGTTTACCGTTAGGATATTCAGGATAAACCGTATATTTCTCGCCTGTTTCTTCATTGGTACAGCCTGCAACGAGCCAATCCCAGTTAAAATCACTATCTTTCACAAATTCACGCATAACTTTGAAACTTTGATCAGGATGCTGACTTAGTAATTCAATTTTACATTCATCCATTGTTTTATACCACCCCTGCATTTCAAAATTCTGTTGAGTCGTAACGGGATCGCCCCCAACTAAATAAGCTAATATTAAAATCTTATACATTATCCCTGACCTCTCGAAGGTTTTCTATATGGGATACGCTTACAGTATGATTTTGCATGCCGCCCTGGCCGTTTTCGAGGGATGCGCTTAACATGTTTATAGCCATATAAATTCTTAGCTTTCTTGTGGGCCATCAGCAGAACTATGCATTCTCGGGAGATTTCCTCCGGAATGACTAGAGGGGATATAACTGATTACCCCATTTACTTTCTGTTCTAACGTCTCACCGCATGATGTGCACTTGTACATGGTTTCATATAAGGAAATAAGTATTGTAGGCCGAATACATTTCGGGCATACGCCATTAACGATTTCAGCGCTGATATTAACTCCACTCCCAAAAGGCTTTTTTCCAAACATTGTTTTTCCTATTGTATTTTGTTTTATCTTTAAACCGCTTAGGTGTAAAGTGTTTTAAAAGGCGGGCTATGGGGTTTCTATTTGAGGACGATTTTTTTGATTGATTTTGAGCCATCAATATTAGTCTCTAATTCTGCTTGAGTCTTGATACATTTATAAGTCACAGTATCAGAGTAGTTTCTTTCCGCTTCACGTTTTCCTCGAAGGCAAATTGCCATCGACGGTTGGATACGGTGTTCCTTAATTTCAAAATTTACGAACATTAAAAGTGCTACTACAACTTCCATTATTTAAACAGCCCCCACCATATTAAAAAACCTGGTATGACAAAATGTTCAAATATTTCATAAGCTGCTAAAAATAATAACAGCAATGTAAACCATATGCTTTTTTTAGACTTTTGTGCAACGTATGTAAACAATGCAAAATGCCAACTTGTTATTTTATCTGTAACTTTTAATATTTTACTTCTTATTTTCATTGGTTTGTTGCATTTCCATTTTTATAATGAATCTCTCTATTAGCGTCCTTGAGCTTTTCTATATCAGACAAAACTTTATCCATTTGTTTTTGTAAAAATTCTATGTTCACTCTATTGTTCATCATACTCTCAATTTGTTTATTAAGTCGATCGGTGGTGCGGTAAAGATCCTCGATCATCATAAATTGCTCCTGGTCCTGAGGAAGCGATCCGGCTTGGCCCCGAGGCCACTTGATTCTAAATTCTGTATTCATATTTAAATCTTTTTCAAATATTTCTAGCTCAGTATTCATACGATTTAAATTTTCTTGTATACCGAAAAAAGCCCAGGTCCCGAGTGCGACGAGGGTGATCAAACTGGCAACCGTTTTCATCGGCATCTGAACGGCTGCTTCTTCTGATATTCTCATTGGTTTAGGCATTAGTTATAACTATATCCTGAAGGAGTCTCTTCCTTCTCTAAAATTTTAAATAATTTTTTATGTTGATCCATAATATCTTCATCTGAATCCATCATCTTATCTACTTGATCTTCTAGTTTTAAAACTTGTCTTTCTAATTTATCAACCTTATCTTCGTGTACTGCTTGAATTGTAGAGAGTTCAAAGGTACGCGAAAGACTCCAGCCACCCAGGGCTATGAGCAATCCAACTAATAAGGTCATTAGCTTGTCAGCCATTAAAATATAATCTCCATAACTAGGTATAGCGTAATAAAGATGAACATTCCAGTCATTTGAATGTCGTAGGGAAAATTTGTCATTCCTTTTGATTTACATCCCCAAAGATAAGCTTATACTTTAGTTTTCCGCCGTCATCTCCTTGAGTATGGTCGGTCGGTTCTTCAATTGATATAACATGCTTTACGCCCTTACATCCAACAGCAAAAAGAAATAACAAACCGATAATTATACAAGACATTAAATATTTCATCCATTTAATCATGTTGTTTCTTTTTTCTCTTACCCTTCTTCTTACCCTTAAAATTTTTAAAGTTCGATATCTCATTTTGTATTACCTCAATTTTCATTTTAATCACAACCATGTCTTGTGATAAGGAAAATGATCTCTGTAAGGACCATCCTCCGAGCGCTAATACAATAGCGAGTAATGCTGTGATTAGTTTATCGTTCATTGACACCACTCACAGTCATTAGTGTCATCAATAATAACTTCACCCGTTGTTTTTGGTTTATATTCATACGTCTGTTGTTGGACTTTTTCTTTTTCGTCTACCTGACAACATGTACCTGATTTTTCTTTTTCTTTGGTATGCGTACTGCAAGTTCCTTTTTCGTCTATGCTCATGCTTTTTCCTCATGTTCACAATTATTACAAGGGCACGTCCCACTAAATTGACTTGGTTTTCCACCCCAATTAGAATGTGCTTCTAAGTCACAGTGGCAAACGCATTTACAATTTTTGCATTTAATTTCAGGTCCGTCACTCATCTTTTGTTTCCTCTATGTTGTAGAAGTAGTTGTCACTATCTTCAGTTTTCCATTTACTGGTATCTTCAACGTTCCATTCGGAAGTTTGTACCTTCCAATCTTTAGGAACTTCATCTCTCACAGTGAAAGATGGAATACTCCAAATTAATCTATTGTTGGGCTGTGCCGCATAGTTCCCATCATCCAGGGCAAGTATGTGTGCGCACTTATGTTCGTGCGGTATTTCAGAATGATCTGTGTCGACTATATTACTCTCTGGATGAGCCCAGTCAACTGTGAAAAGATAGGATCCGGTATGCCAGACCTTATCTTTATCAATATATTTTCCGGATTGGCCGTCTAAAATATCGTAATTAGTGATAGCAGGATAATAACTAAAACAATTCCAAAGCTCCAACTGGTCCAGGCGAGTCCTAGGAACTTCTTTGACATCAAAGCCTCTTTGTATGAAGGCAGAGATCGGTAAACGATAGAAGATAGCACCATTTTCCATAATTGCATGAAACAATATAGGACGCCCTGTAATCGATGCCAGGCCAAAGATAATACAGTCTTCAGCTTCTCCCACATGTCCGGAAAGGTCATATAAATATTCTCTTCTTATCTGCGCATACGTGGCAGGAATGTTCGCGTTTAAATAAGCCATTTAACATATAATCCTTAGGTTGCTAAAAAATAAATGGCAACAATTACTACTACAACAGCAGCAGATATTTTAGGATTAGCTTTTGCTAATGCTAAAAGTTGTTTCGCTTTTTCCATAGTTCCTCCTATTTTATGTCACCCCAGTTTTTACCGGACGCGTAGTCTACCTTATTTGGTATCCTAAGTCTAATTGCATTTTCCATGATATTTTTTACTTTCTGAGCTGTTTCTTCATCCGGTATAGAAACACATAATTCATCATGGATCTGAATGTGTGGGAGTATACCAGCTTTGTAAAGATTTACCATCGCTTGTTTTGTCATGTCCGCGGCACTTCCTTGAACTAATCTATTTAATGCTCGGTATGTAAATGCTAAACGATAATGTCCATTAAAATTAGTGTATTCTTTATCATCTGGATATTGTTCATGGTATTTTAATCTAGCTTGTTCTTTTGTTAAGACAGGAACAGGTTCATATTTATAAGAAGTTATAGTTTGCCACTCTTCTTTTTCTTCGTTATATTTCTTTTCCTCAATTTTTATTTCGATTTCAAATCTTCCTAATTCTGCATTCCATTGTTTGTCATAAGGTTCCCACCTATTAAATCTACAAAATCTATCCCCTAAGGTATAAATAAGTTCATGTTCTTCAGCAAATTCAATAAGCCCATTGGATAATTCCTTAATGAAAGGAACCTTGGAATGATACTCATAGAATAAATTACGTGCTTGTTGAGGTGTAAGACCTAACTCTTTTTGCAATTTCATTTTTCCCATACCATAAAATAACCCTAGGTTAATTGTTTTAGCCTGAGATCTAGGAATCTTAGCCATGTCGGCTACAATTTTATGGAAGTCTGTTTTTGGATCTTCACTATAAGCGTCAGCTAAAGAGTCAGTTCCAGGTAAATCCCACTTCAATGCATAATTGACTACAATTCTAGGTTCTTGTTGAGAGTAATCGAATGACCCCCATGTACATTTTTCTTCAGGAATAAATATTTCTCTGATTCTTTTTCCTATTTCCCCTTTAGCTGGTACTTGTTGAAGGTTTGGATTACTCATAGAAAATCTTCCTGTTACTGTTCCACCTTGGTCCGATCGAATTTGATTTATATCTGCATGGATTCTTCCTTTATGTACAAAACTTAGAAGTCCTTCTACAAAAGCACTCTTTGCTTTATCACATTCTCTTGCTCGTGCTATCATACGTAAGTATTTATTTTTATGTGTTCTTAAATATTGTTTTGGAAGTTGAGGCATTCCTGATTTGGGAGTTGTTTTGTAATCTTTTATTTGTTGTTGATCTAAAAGTTTTTTGATAGAGGCTGAGGCCCATATTTCTATCTTACTTCCAGTTTCTTTGTGAATATCTTTTATAAGTTGGTCTCGTTCTGTTTCTAATTCGTTGCCAAATTGTTTCGCTTTTTCAACGTCCACGCGAACACCTTTGAATTTCATATCCACAAGGCACGGGAACAAATCAGTCTCTAGTTTAAATATTTTTTCTAAATTTTTCTTTTCTCCTTCTGGGTTAACAAAGAGAGTTTCTTTTAGTTTAGGCTCAAATATATTCCACAGCTTTAAAGTTAATTTAACGTCTTGTTCCGCGTAATCTTTTACTAAACTATAAGGAAGTTTGTGCATGCTATTGAGAGGATCTTTAATACCATACTCTTTTAGGGATTTATCTTGAAGATCATATTTGTATTTGCTTTCTCCACTGAGATAATCTTTACTTATTGAATCCAAAGTATATCTCATTCTATTTTCATCTATGACTGAGGCAGCAATCATAGTGTCTAATAACTTCCCTTTAGGCATGAGTCCACTTTCAGCTCTAATCCAACATACATCGTACATTGCATTATGAAATACTTTCTTAATGTTGGGGTTTTGAAATAGCTTTTTATTTAAGGCTTCCCAAGTACTCTTAGGATCTAGATTCCCACTCATAGCGTGACGAATAGGGAAATACAATGTTTGTTTACCTGTGCATACTCCTATGCCACACACATAACCAACATTACGTACAGCCCCTGATCCTTTTGTTTTTAAATCTGGATCGTAAGTTTCTAAATCCACAGCAACAGTATCAATTCCTTTTAAATCCAAATCATTAACTTCTGGTGCAGTGCACATTATTTTTTATCTCCCGAAGGTTTAAGAGTAAAACCTTTAGGTAATGGTTTTACATGAGGTGTATCCGGATAATCTCTTTCTATAATCATATCGATATAATGTTTTGCTTTTTCCAAATCTTGCTTTCCTCCTTTATCTGCATGCCTACATATATACTTTATTGCATTGCCTTCTGCAAATTTAAGATTATTTTTATTTGCAAACTCACTTGGCTGAATTTTAAATTTTAAGTAGTGTGCTCCACCTATCTGCTTATCATATGGTCCCATGTCTTCCTAACTCCTTTCCAGTTTCTGATCTTAATACCCACACATCATAAATACCTCTACTAAACATTGTGTACTTTAATCTTAATTCAACAAATAGAGGTTCTCGTTTATTTCTAAATAAACTAAGGTCTCCTACTACGTTATCAAACGTAGTTCCTTTTATCTTATGAATACTCCCATATTTAATTCTAATCTTTCCATCAAAATCAAATCCGTTCTTTAGAACCTTTCTAATGTACAGCATTCGTTTATCATGTTGTTTAACATCATGACCTTTTGCGCGCTTTCGTAGTAAATCAAAATATTTAACAAGTTTTGCATCAGGTTTGATAAGTTTTTTCTCAATCAACTCATCAATAGTATAGTCTTTAATGATCCAATCCTCAAATTTGAAAGTACCTTTACCAAAAACTATGGCTCGACTACCTAAATAATCCCAAAAATCTTTTATTTGTTTTAAACTTTTAGGTGCTCCTTCTGTAAAACTAGGCCATTCATCATGACATTTTAATTCCTTCAAAGATACATGAGCTGAACTTGTGATATGAGCATACTCTATTCCATAGTCATGAAAAAATTGTTTAATTCTTTTATCACTAGGTTTCCCTCTGTATGCAAAAATAAAGGTTTGTTTAGTATTTCTTATTTTGTCTAAAAGTTTTTTTAAACTTAAAGAAGGGCGCAGATCCGGTAGAGGATGGATGGCTCCTTCAATACCTGGAGCGGGTAACCAGGTTCTCGTGTACCCATAATGTTTCCAAATAGGAGCAATGATTTGTTTACAAAATTTATTGATAGCTGCTCCACATCTTTTACCTTCTGTTAACTCATGCCAAGGATTAGCAGAAGCTTTATGAAAATATTCTGCATCTGAGCCAGCCCATTCAAAAATGGTTTGGTCAGGGTCTCCTATCATATAAAAATGGCCATCTTTAACGTTTTTAGCCATTTTAAATACCGCTTCCAGTTGAGGACGATTCGTATCTTGAGCTTCGTCCACCATTAAAACTTGAATGTCTGATTCAATTTTTTTCTCATTGTATTTAGTGATCATGTCAGCGAAGTCATAAAGGTTATTATCTTTTTTATATTGTTCATACGCTCCTTTTAATTCTTGTAGTTGAGTGAGATTGTAAGGTGAGTATTCCATTCTATCAGTAGTGGAATGGTGCCAATGCTCTTCAAGAGTTCTGTTGTGACCATATGCTGCTTTTATAAATTTAAAAAAAGAATGATCTCGATAAACATCTGAGCCATATTTAGAATAAGCAAAAGCTATATGAAGTCGGCATAAGTTTTTAAAATCTTCATTGTCTTGCTCATTAAATACTTCTTTTCTTTCTAACTTCTTTTTACAATAATGATGAATAGTACAGATACGATCTTCAAAAAATTTTCTTCGATAGCCTCTTTCTTTAATTTCTGGTACATCCATTGCGGCATTTAAAATTTCATTAACCGCAGTATTAGTATGAGAAATTAATACAATTTTATCAGGATCATACTTTTTAAAAAATTCCCTGTACTTTTCTAATAAAAAAATATGCGTCTTCCCGGTACCAGGTGGACCCACCACAAACCTAGGTTTTATCATCTGTAATCTCCTTTATTTCTACTGCTTCTCCTTCAATAATTAAACTGCTTTGAGCAATTTCATAATTAGGTATACGCCAACGAACAAAAGATTTTTTTTCATCATTTTTCCCTTTTATTTTTTTGGCGTCTAAAACTCTTTGAACTTTCAGAATTAAATCTACTCTAGGTAGATCTATTCTTTTTACTTCATTTAAATAGTCTTCAAAATTACCTAAATTAAATTCTAAAAACTGTTTTTCTTGGTTATAATGTGGACGTTTATATTCTATTAAACTTTTCTTATCTGTAGAGGCTTGTCTTGCATTTAAATACTGTTCGAAATATTTAATAAATTTATTGTCTTCCGCAGCTTCTTCTACATAATCATCTGAATAAGATCGGGCATCAAATTTCATTTTCATAATTTTATCAAAATCATTCTTTTTCATTTGAGGAATCCACACTTGTGCTTGTTTCATCACTTCATCATAAAAAGGTCCTTGCTTCATCAAGGTTGGACCTGATACTATAATTTCTACTTTTTTTGGTTGTCCTTCTACCATTGCATTAACTTGTACTAAGTATCGATCTTCTCCATATTCTAAAATTTCTCCTATAACTCCAGCTCCTTGAACTGTTTCATAACCTACGCCAATCCAGCTAAATATTTCTGCAACAGCTTTTGCAGAACAGCCAATGATTTCGGCAAGTTTAAGCATTCCATATTTTTTAGTTGCTTTCTTAACACTGGTTCCTTTTTCAGCTCTATCTTCGGCTTCATTATCATCTGATAAAATAGCTAAGTTATAAACAAATTCATTAATTTCTTCTTCTGTCCATTTAGTATGCTTTACTAAAACCCCTGCAACAGCAGTGCAGAAAGCATCTCTTTGTCCTTGAGATCCATAAACAATACATAATGCAGTTGAAAGAGCCACTTTCCTTAGGTCCAAGTTAAGGTCACCAGGGTATTCGTTTATACCTTCATAAGTTTCCCACTTAACATGTTCATTAGCTTTACTGTGTAAAGATTCAGGAACTATAGTGTATTGGCTGTTACCACTTCTAATTTCACATAGAGTGGCCCCATGTGGAAAATTTTTATAATATTCTTTAAGTTCTTTTGGAAGGACAAATTGTTTAAAATCTAATTTACCTTTCCACCAATAATGACTTTTTGGATTACTTGGTCTGCCAGAAATAGAAGCTCCTGGTCTTACATATTTTTCTATAAATCTTTTTGCTAATTCATTATCAATATCGAAATCAATGTCTTGATCTAGTCTTAATCCAATTGCGCAGTGTGTGTATTTTGCTTTCCATTCTTCTTTCGTTATTTTAAAATTTGGACCACTCCAATCGGTAACGATAGGGGTCCCTTTTAAACAAGGGATAATAATCCTTTCGGAATCTATCCAGTGTTCATACGTATTCGGCGCCTGTTCAATCACTTTCTTCATAATAAGTTAATGGGCGAGTTAAGTCTCCCGCTCCCGCCCAACTCCTTGGAGTTTTTATAAACTTAGTGTTTTCCTTTTGGCTTCATCCGTTTCAGGTTTGGCTTGTATTTCGCCTTTCCCTACACGTTCAGCAAAAGTTCTAGCGATAGCATAAACAGCTTTATCAGCTACTGGACCGATTTTCGTCACATCCCAACCAAACCAAGTTCCTTTGTCATTAGACATCTGAACTGTTTTTAGTTTATAAATGTGGCTATATGTTGGCGGAGTGAATACACCATTTTTCCCTTGCATTCTAATCCCCATCATCATTGAGTTCCATTTTCTACTCACTTTTAATTGAGTAGCCTTCATAGAAATCAAAGCAGTTGTAGGATTTTTTCCTAAGAGAACTACAAAATGGTTTGCAGTATTCTCGATATAATTACCATTTGGTAATCTATCTTTGTAAGATTTATCACGAGTAGTTTTACTCATAATATCACTTGTAGCATCATGTATGGCTACAGGTGCTCCTTTACTCTCACCTCTGTCTTGCCATTCTACAAGTTGTCTTTTGTAGTATACTGGCAATACTTCTATCCCCTTACTCCCGTCATAAATGTCATTTGTGACAGTGTTGAGAATCATGCCAGGTTCTGCCCCCTCGACATACTTCCCATTCCTTTTATTTACTTCAGGAGATAGTTGTCCTAAAACTTTCAGAAATGGCAACGCAAGATCTTCCTGCGAAATATTCTGAGAGCCTTTGTCTGCATCAGCTTCAAATAAGTTTGAAGACAATGCGCCTGCATTTTCGCGTTTCATGATATTTGTTTCTTTATTCATGTTTATTGTTTCCTTTTGATTGTGGTTCGGTTTCCTACGAACACGTTAAAAATATCCGTTGGCATATCTTTGCCTGCTTCAGTACGCTCACGGACGAGAGCTTTCAGGGTCATAGGTTCAACCTTCAGCTTTTGTGTCGGTTGAAATCCTTGACCCTTCGCAAGGTTAGCATATTCTGCCGCCTTGTTATCTTCGTTCTTTCCAAAGGAAACGGTGATCTCATTTTTAATGATGTCACCTAGGCCATTAGAACGAAGCCAATTATACGCCGCTTCTCTATTCTTTAAAGAGATGTTGGCTGCATAATACGGTTTTACCTCAACTGCAGAACCATCTGCAAGTTTGAGAGATGATAACCCCATTTCACTTAAAAGTGTAGGGATAACTTCACCTGAAACTTTTTCTATTTCTCTCTTCTTATTTTTGAGAGCTTCTTCTTCAGCTTTAAATTCGTCCTCTAAATCTCTTAGTTTTTTTACTTGATTAGCTAAAGATTTTATATTCTCGGTTCTATCGAGAACTTCTTCTTGATCTTTTTCAAAATTAATATTACTCATAGCTTTCTAACTCCTTTTTTATAAGTTCTACTTCTTTACACCATTTACGATATCGATTCCACCAAAATGTATCATAAATAAAACCTATAATTCTAGTTGGTAGATATAAAATAATAAAAATAAGTCCCAAGAAAGGTTTATCTTTATTAAGTGCTTTTCTAGCTTTTTTAGAAATGATTCTATGTTTTTCTACATCTAAAAAATTTTCAATACAGATTTCAGTATGTTTTAATCTACTTTTTAACCTATGGTATGTTTTATTCATCTATTTGTCCTTTCTCATGTAAGTTAATTTCAATAGGATAATATTTTCTTTCTTGTTTATCCCATTTGAGTAATTTGTATTTACCATTAGTTATATCAGAAACAATCGAACAGGCAACACCAATAATGGCTGGATCTCCTGTTAATAATAAAAAATCTTGTTGGCTATAATTTTGTAAACCTTTTCTTAATTTAAAAATTAATGGACCTGGAGAAAATATAATTTGTGATAGTTCAGGAAGCAAAAATTTAAAAGTACCATACTCGGCAGCTCCCATAATATTAATTTTAGGACGTCCATCTTTTGTGCCTGCAATTTCCTGTATAACATAAACCATTACTAATGGATTAGGTTTAGTAGGTGCCGGCTCATATTTAAGACTACTGAATATGTCTTCTTTTCTCTTTCTATACATAACATATTGACATGATATAGGTTATCCTATATAAGAAGTCAATAGAAAGAAGTATGAATTATAAATTTAAGACAACGCCTTATAAGCATCAGACCACTGCTTTAGAAAAATCTTGGAATAGGGAGACCTATGCCTACTTCATGGAAATGGGTACAGGTAAAACAAAAGTGTTAATTGATAATGCCGCTATGCTTTATGATAAAGGAAAAATAGATGGTCTTTTAATTATAGCCCCTAAAGGGGTAATAGGAACTTGGTACAACCAAGAATTGCCTGCGCATTTACCGGATCATATCGAGAAAGTGACCGTTTTGTGGCAAGCCAACATAACTAAGTCACAATCAAAGAAATTAGAAAACTTATTTAAAACTGGATCAGATTTTCACATCCTTATTATGAATGTAGAAGCTTTTAGTACAGAAAAAGGATTAAGTTTTGCTAAGAAATTCTTACTTTCTCATAATACATTGATGGCTATAGATGAGTCTACTACTATTAAAAATCCTAAAGCTATAAGAACTAAAAATATTGTTCAAATTGCTAATATGGCTAAATATCGAAGAATCTTAACTGGATCTCCAGTTACTAAAAACCCTCTTGATCTTTTTGCTCAATGTTTTTTTCTAGATCCTGAACATTTAGGTCATGGCTCTTATTATTCTTTCAGAGTAAGGTACGCGATAATGAAAACAGCCTTTATTTCTGGTCGATCAATTCAATTAGTATCGGGCTTTAGAAATTTAGCTGAACTATCAGAAAAATTACAACCTTTTTCGTATAGAGTCTTAAAAGAAGACTGCCTTGATTTACCTGGTAAAATTTATATGAAAAGAACTATAGATTTAACTTCTGAACAAAAGAAGGTTTATAAACAAATGAAAGAAGAAGCATTAGCTCAATTAAATGGAAAACAAATCACTACAATGACAGCCCTTACTCAACTTATGAGACTTCAACAAATTACATGTGGCCATTTTGTAGCTGATGATGGGACCACACAGAATATAAAGAGTAATCGTCTAGGAGAGCTTATGGATATTTTAGATGAGGTTGAAGGCAAAGCTATTATTTGGGCGCATTGGCAAAGAGATATTCAAAACATAGTTAAAGAAATTAAGAAGGCCCATGGTCCGTGGTCCGTGGTTGATTATTATGGACTCACGCCCCAAGATCAACGGGAAAAGAATAAAGACGCTTTTCAGAATGATTCTAAAGTACGTTTTCTTGTAGGAACTCCTCAAACAGCAGGCTATGGCTTAACGCTAACTGCGGCCAATACCGTCATTTACTATTCTAACGGATATGACTTAGAAAAAAGATTACAGTCCGAGGACCGTGCACATCGGATCGGGCAAAAAAAGTCAGTTACGTATATTGATATTATTGCCGAAGATACCATTGATAAAAAAATTCAAGATTCTCTACGTAAAAAGATAAACATAGCATCTGAAGTTCTTGGGGAAGAACTTAGATCATGGATTTAGTAGGATATACGCGCGAGGCGTAGTAAATTTTATAATCCTCTATTTTACCGTGATCGTTTTTGGCTTTTTGCCTTCAGGAACAATCTTCTCTAAAGATATTTT
>Ga0208553_1000639_pt1 | contig 12489 bp, 24 predicted proteins | sample 6_EtaG_FD_184079 | JGI IMG/M metagenome (GOLD analysis project Ga0208553, IMG submission 184079) | Marine viral communities from the Subarctic Pacific Ocean - 6_ETSP_OMZ_AT15160 metaG (SPAdes) (version 2) | ecosystem: Environmental > Aquatic > Marine > Oceanic | place: Pacific Ocean | collected...
TAGATTTGATAAGTTAAGTATAGAACCTATTCAATCAAGTGGTGGTGTATTTGAAGTAATGGTGAATGATCATTTACAAGTCTTTTCAAAAAAACAAACAGGACGATTTCCAAACAGTTCATATGAGATTATAAAGACTATCAATGACGCTATAGATGAGAGAAGATTGGGTTAAAAAAATGACTTTATATACTAACCTTCCCCTGAACGGTAATTATACCATAAATAAGTAGTAAATAATCAGAAAAAAAACACGAAAATAATTAAAAAAAGACTTGACTTTCTCGTTATTTCTTCGTAAGATCAATTAAATGAGAGGTATGATAGATAAAAATAAAGAATTGTTTGGTCGTAGAATCGAACAACTTAAAGTTATAGTTGAAGATGAATCATATATTCCAAAGGGGAGTTCTAATGGATATCATGATTTTGTTAAGAGTATGTATTTAGCTTTAATAAGTGGTAGAAAGATTACACCAAAGATGGAAGCATCAATTACCAAGATTGTTAAAGCTTACTCTAAAAGATTGAAAGAAAATAACGATCCTAAACTACGGAAACAAAAATTAGATTATACAGAGAATACCATAGCTAAGTTGAATATGATTAAACGGAGATTAGATGAGTGTAATTATACAAGAAGTTATACAAGTGAGAAGTTATACTTCTTGGATTCTATTGAAAGACAAGTTTATAGTAGGGGTAGTTTAAGTATAAAACAGAGAAAAGCTCTGAATAAGATGTATTTACAGTTCGAAAAAAAACTTAAAAAAAGTGAAAAAAAGACTTGACTTTAACGCATTTTATTCGTAAGATCAAGTAAGAAATGAGAGATAAAGATAATATGAAAGACTTGAACTATTTTAATCCAATGAAACTTCGTGAGAAGTATTCAGCGAAATCTGTTTCTACCGGAAATAATTATTCGTCTTTTTGGTTAGATAATGATTGGGATAATACTACTTCATTCTTTGATGAAGAAGTTGAGAAGCCGGGCGTTGATTTAATCGCTCTCGCTTCTTATAGACGAGCAATCGCGAACTTTGTGAATATTGTAACGAGTAAAGATATTCCTGTTACTTTTACTTCACAAGGTGATTCTTTTACTGATGGTAAGAAAGTTACCATTTCTGCTAAACTTGATGATAAATTATTTGATTCTACTGTTGGTTTAGCACTTCACGAAGGTAGTCATATTCTACTTTCTGATTTTGACTTTGTTAGACAACTTGATGTAAATATTCCAAAGGAATATATTGATAGAGGTTTTTCAAAAGGTTATAGTAATAGTGATGTAAAAATTCATATTAAAAATTTATTAAATTTCGTTGAAGATAGACGGATTGACTATCATGTTTTTAGTAACGCTCCAGGATATAAGGGTTACTACCATTCTATGTATGATAAATATTTCAGAGCAAAAGTCGTTGATAAAGGACTTCTCTCTGATGAATATACTGATGAGAATTTAGATTCTTATTTTTTCAGAATTATTAATATTACTAATTCCAATACTCGTTTGGACAAACTAAATGGTTTAAGAGAGATTTGGAAAGTTCTTGATTTAAAAAATATTTCTCGGTTAGGTTCTACCGAAGAATCTTTTAATACCGCACTTGATGTTTATAATGTTGTTTTAAATAATCTTCCTGATGGAGTTGAAAAGACTAATAAAGATACGGGAGAAGTTTCATACGAGAGAGCAGATGGTAGTGGAGATTCTAATCATTCTGATTCCAATATGGATAGTGGTTCAGAAGAATCTCGTGAAATAACCGAAGAAGAATTTAATGATTTACTTGATTCGATTGAAAGTGGTGAAACAAAAGAAGGTGAAGGTAATGTATCGGTTGATGTAGGTGGTTCAGAAGATTCAGATTCAGATGGTACAGTAGGTGGTGGAACTACCGATGGTAAAACTTCTGATGATAAAACTTCCGATGGTGGAACTGAAGTTGGTAAGAAAAAGAGTGAAATTACTCTTTCAGATTCACAGAAGAAATCCCTTGAAAACGCAATCAAGAAACAGAAAAAATTTATGGATGAAGAAATCCAAAAGAAGAAACTTTCCAAGAAAGATAAATCAGCGATTGACGCAATTGACGCAAGTGGAATGTCTTATAAGGAAGTTGGTAAAGACCTTAAAGATACTTGGGATGGTAAATCTAAAAAAACCAAATGTATCTTGGTAAAGAATTTAAATAAATCTCTTGTAGAGAGTGGAACTGTTAGTATGTTGAGTTCTCATAGTTATTACCGTAGTGATACAGAAGAAGCAATAGAAGAAGGTTTAAGACTTGGAACTATTCTTGGACGGAAACTTTCAGTTAGAACTGAATCAAGAGATACAAAGTATACCAGAAAAGATACGGGAAGAATTGACAAGAGATTAATCGCTGAATTAGGTTTTGGAAACTCTAATGTATTTAGTCAAACATTTGTAGATACTTACCCAGACGCTTTTCTTCATATCTCGGTAGACGCGAGTGGAAGTATGAGTGGTGGTAAATGGGAAAGAACTATGAAGTCAGTAGTCGCAATGACAAAAGCAATTGATATGATTGAAGGTGTTGATGTGGTTGTTTCATTTCGTTCTACCCAAGATAGTGGTGGTGGAAGAAGTAGAAGTAGTAGAGAACATCCTATTATGTTAATCGCTTATGATTCTCGTAAAGATAGTTTAGTTAAAGTTAAAACACTTTGGAAACACATAAGATGTAATGGAACTACTCCTGAAGGTCTATGTTATGAAGCAATTATGGATGAAATGGTTGAAGGTATGAAAGATAGAGAATCATACTTCTTAAACTTTTCCGATGGGATGCCAATGTTCAGTAATGATGATGTTAATTATTATCACGGTGAAGCACTTGACCACACCAGAAAAATGGTTAAGGAAATCCGTAATCGTGGAATTAAAGTTATGAGTTATTTCATTGGTGATTCATATGATGGAGAAAGAAATATGGGAGATTTCAAAAGAATGTATGGTAAAGATTCAGAGTTCGTAGATGTAACTTCTGTAACAGCCGTATCAAGAACTATGAATAAAAAATTCTTGGAGAAGAACTAATGAATAAAGTAAAAGATATATTAGGTGGTATAGTATTATTCGCACTGATGTATGTATTAATGGTTATGATGTTTATACTTGATGGAGCACCGTTTCATCCCTAATGATTAAGTGGTTATTAAAAAAATATTATAAACATAGTCCAATATGTAATTGTGGTTGGGCTATGAAACCGTTTGAAAAATATACTGATAGATACCAATGGAAATGTATATGGAAAAAATGTGGTTGGGAAACATTTGATGATGGAAATGGTAAATTACATTGGTGGAAAAAAAAGTGAAAATAATTAAAAAAAAGCTTGACTTGTATTGCATTTTGTTGTTATATTTAGTTGAAATGAGAAATGAGATAACTAAAAAAAAGGAAATAAAAAGTTATGAATAATGTTGTTGTAAAAATCGAAATGTCGGGAAACCGATATAACGCTTGGGATTTTGATGGTAATAAACTTACCTCAGAAATCTCAACTTCCACACGGAAATCAGCGTTTGAAGCCGGAATGGCTTTGGAGAAACGCGAAGGTAAGGGTGGAAGAACATATTGGTGGAAAGTTCCAATGAGTGAATTTGAAGCCACCGCCGCTCCAGTAATTGATGTGAGTGGTATTGATGTTCCAGAAGATCACGCAGAAATGTTGAACTTCATCCATAGTTCTTATAATCTTAAACCGAAGGGTTTGGTGATGAAGGAACTGAAATGGAAATATTTAGTTCGAGGAGCAGTTCGTGGTAAGAATCTTCTTATGACAGGTCCTGCTGGGTGTGGTAAAACTATGGCTGCTAAGTCATTAGTTAACGCACTTGATCGTCCTGACTTTTACTTTAATTTAGGTGCTACTCAGGATCCTCGATCAACTTTGATTGGTAATACTCATTTTGAGAAATCAAAAGGTACTTACTTTTCAGAATCACTTTTTGTAAAAGCGATTCAGACTCCTGACGCAGTTATTTTGTTAGATGAATTAAGTCGGGCACATCCTGATGCTTGGAATATCTTAATGACTGTTTTGGATAATGGTCAGAGATATCTTCGGTTAGATGAATCAGATGGTTCTGAAACTATTAATGTTGCTGAAGGTGTTACTTTCGTAGCTACGGCTAACATTGGTAATGAGTATACTTCTACTAGAGTTATGGATAAGGCTCTGATGGATAGATTCATCATTGTTGAGATGGATGTTTTGAATGCTGATGAAGAGCATGGGTTACTTGATTATATGTTTCCACATGTTGATTCTGATTTATTGAAATCAGTTGCTGAAATTGCTTCCGTAACTCGTGGAGAGTCAAAGTCTGAAGCTGGTAGGTTGTCTGCTGGAATTTCAACAAGAACTTCTGTAGAAATGGCTGGATTACTTTATGATGGCTTTGGTCTGGATGAGGCGGCTGAAGTTACGGTTTATCCTCAGTTTTCGGATGACGGTGGTTTAGAGTCTGAAAGAACTTATGTGAAACAGTTGGTACAGAAATATATTTCTGATGGTTCTTCTGAAGATTTGTTTAATGAAGAAGAAGTTGAGAATGCTAATATGAGTTAATTTTTTCTCAGTGAGCGGTAGTAAGTATAAAACTAATTACTGCTCTATTGGGGCCGGGTTTTTATTCCTTTCACCCGGCCCCATTTTAGTAATTAGAAAGGTAAGGAGATTGTTATGAAACAAATAATTAAAGATGTGTTAGATGATATATCCAATAGTCAAATCAATTTAGCATCTGCAGCTGCAAGAAACGTGGTTTCAGGTTTAATTTCTGCTGCATTAAAAACTAAAGGTTCTTACAAAGAATATACCAAATATGAATTGGATGAACAAGAGGCTCGAAAGGATTGGGTATGTTCTATATGTGGTGAAAATACTTTTGAAGTAGATTATGATTATTTGGGTAGTGGCACTAACCACTTGGGATGTGAGTTAAAATCACAAGAAGATATAGATGAACAAGCTTACGCACAAGGTCGTGGAAGTAGGTTTGGTGGAGATACAGGAACAGATGCTGATTACAGATTACCTGCTAGTGAAAAAATTGATGGAGCATACACACCAGATGAATATGAAGGTTGGGAAAGGGCTGTTAAAGAAACTGAAACTTTAGTTGATAAATCAGTTGAAGACTTTGAAAGAAATAAACTTTCTGAAGAGATAATTGATGATAAAGAAAAAGATTATATTTATGAAAGTCCAGATGGTGGTGAAACTATTTATAGACGAGAATTTGGTAGTGATGAACGTGAAGAAATTAAAATAGAGAAAGTGAAAAAGTAATATGGAAATGAAAAGATGGAGTGGGTACGATAAGTATGTTGTATTAGCAGATAGGAGTGGCTCACGTGGATTACAAACAGGGTTTACTGCATATCTGGCATTTAAGAAAGTGTTAGAAGCTATTAATATGATAGCTAATAAAAAAGGTGATAGTTATAAGTACGAAGGAGAATTATATTCTAAACTTATTACTTCTAGCAAAGCATTTAGTATACTAAAAGGTTTAGAAGAATGTAGATATAGTTCAGATATTAAAAGAATTGCTATACAAATTAAAGCAAATGAATGTTTGGGTTAATTTAATGGGAGAAAAAAAATGGCTAAGAAACCAGCGTCGTTTGAATATAACGGCACGCTTGTTAAAGTTTTGGATGGAGACACTATAGATTGTTATATTGATTTAGGTTTCGATCTAAAAATTAAAAAAAGAATTAGATATATGGGTATTGATACTTGGGAATCTCGTACAAGAGATTTAGAAGAAAAAGTAAAAGGCCTAGCAGCTAAAGCTCGTAACAAAGAATTATTAGAAGCCGGGGTGTTCAAAATTGTATCTCATGGTACAGGTAAGTTCGGTAGAGTATTAGGAGAAGTTTTTGTATCACCAGACGCAGTAGGACATGAGGTAGCAGAAGGTGTTGATAGAAGTTCTGATGGATTAGTTAGTATTAATGATATACTTATTAATGAAGGTCACGCTTACGAATATTCTGGTGGAAAGAAAAAAGACTTTAAGGCTGAAATAGCAAAAGAAAAAGCAGCTAAAAAAGAAGATTTAGTTGATAAACCTGCAGAGGAAGCATGAACATATCTATTGAGTACTGTACTCAATGAAACTACGAACCAAGAGCTCTCAGTTTGAGAGATGAGTTAATGGATAATTTTGGGTTCGATTCAGAGTTAATAGAATCAGGTGGTGGTGTATTTGAGATAAAAGCAAATGGTCATTTGATTTTTAGTAAAAAAGAATTAAGTAGATTTCCTGAAGAAGGTGAAATAAAAGATTTAATTGAAGGCATACAATCAGTAACATAAGAGGTTATAAATGAAGAAAAATAAATGGTTACAAGAAAAAGTTTTTGTAGATGAAATGGGTGTTAATAATGGCTAGAAAGAAAAAAACACTTCCGTTTCATATCGTTCACAGTTATAAACATTTTGAATTAACAGGCGGTGGAGTTAAGTTTTGGGCTCGTGATGAGTCTGCTGCTAAATTATATTGTGATAAGATAGGTTGGTCACCGTTATCACTTAAAGAAATAAAGGGGGGAGATAATGAAACCGCGTCAACCAAATTATAAAAATGATTTTAGAAATATTCGTGAAGTACTTAAAACAATATCTAAAGATATTTCTGATATTAAAAAAATATTAAATATAAAAGATGAATTAGTATCAAAAGAATATGAAGGCAAATTATATCCTTGGCATTTACCTAATACTACAACAAGTGCAGATTATGAGAGTGAAGATTAATGGTAATATCTAAAGGTGGAATTTATATAACTAATAGAACTATTAAAAAAACTAGACAAGGTTTAGGTCGTGGTACTAAGTGGGGAAGCAAAGGTTCTAAACGATATAAGAAAAAACCAAGAGGTCAAGGAAAATAATATGATTGAATATTTTGTAATTGCAGTCTTTAGTGTTATACTTTGCATATTTACATATGAAACTTTATATGAAAATATTAAAAGGCGTAAATGAAACAAGGAGAAAAAATGAAGGTTATCAAAACTGTTACTACAGTTGAAGGAACTTTATATAAAGGAGAAATAGTTAAGTTCCAAGAAGCAGTTAATACAAATGGCGACTATAGAGTTAAAGATTCTATGGGACGCATATGGTTTGTTAAGAAGAAGAACTTAGAATGATAGTTTATAATTCATTTCATATATATTTATAGTTATAATAAAATGGAGAGTTATTATGGCTAGTTTACCAACAGGACCAGATGAGTTACATGGCGGAGATGGATTACCAGATTGGATGCAATTTGCAATCACTACGGCAATGTTTGGTCTATTTGTATGGATAATTTATTTGTTATTTCACGCCACTTTGGCTGATAATTTCAGAGACTTACTCAATATTATAGTTGGTGGTTTTTTGGCATCATTTGGTAAGGTAGTAGATTTTTGGTTCAAAGCCGATAAAGGTAAGAAATCTGGTGGTGTAATTAAATGTACAGGTGGTAAATAATATGCTAACTAAATTTGATGAGATTATAGAAGTAGTATTAGAACATGAAGGTGGGTACGTGAACGATCCTGATGATCCAGGTGGAGAAACTAATTTTGGTATAGCAAAGAGAAGTCATTCTGATGTGGACATAAAGAACCTTACAAAAGAGGGCGCTAAGGAAATCTACAAGAAAGAATATTGGGATAAGAATAAGGTAGAGAGTTTACCTGAAGATTTGTGGCACATCTATTTTGATATGTGTGTAAATCAGGGTAAGAGTAGAGCCGTTAAAATCATACAAAGAGCAGTCAATAGTAAAGGCGGTAGTTTAACAGTAGATGGTGGAATGGGACCAATGACAATAGCAGCCATAGGTAAGTCCAGAGTAGAGTTAGATAGAGTTAGGGCATATAGAGTTAAATACTATGCTGATTTAGTAACTCGTAAACCTGATTTAGAAAAGTTCTATTTTGGTTGGTTCAGAAGAGCATTAGAAGTATAAAAAAATACGTTTTTTTAAATTTACACGATATATATTATAGAAGTTATTAATGTCGCTCAAATGAGGACGTTAATGTTTGACTAAATAGTAAACAAAACAGGAGAAAAACCATGACTAAAGTCACAACAATCCGCAATCTCCCTACATTCTTTGATAGGGATTCTTTTTTAACCCCGTTTGACAAAATGTTCGACCAGATTATTGAATCATCTTTTCCAGATGTAACAAAATCGGTTGGAGTAAAACCATTTCAAGGAACAGCATATCCAAAAGTAAATGTATATGAATACGATGATAAAGTTGGTATTGTTGCTGAAATTCCTGGTTTGGATAAGAAGCAACTCAACATAGAAGTAGAAGAAGGTGTATTGACCATTAGTGGTGATAAACACGTTGTCCATGAAGAAGATGGTGCCACAGTACTTCGTAGAGAGTTAAAGGCTTCTTCATTCAAACGTTCCTTTGAACTTGGTGAATTGTTAGATGGAGATAATATTAAAGCTAACTTCAAAGATGGAGTATTATCTGTTTCTATTCCAAAGATAGAACCAGAAAAGCCTAAAAAACATACTGTCAAAATTGGATAAAATATTATCCGTCAATGATGACAGATACATTGTTCTTGGAACGGTGTCGGTTGACTCTGGTTATACTCCCGATAAACTAAAAACTATGTGGAGATTGGCAGATACCGTTCTCAGGAACGACAATACATTTTATGTTTGTAGTAAAATTATAGAAGCAGAATTTACAACGGTAAAGTAGATATATATCATATTTATTACTAATAAATAAGGAATAATCTATGTTTGAACAAATCAAATTTTTTTCCAAATTAGTGGGATTATCAGCACTATTAATTGCAGGTAGTGCTGCATTCTTTTCTGTATTTGGATTATCAAAATTATTTGCAGGAGCTTCATTATCTGTAATTATAATGGCTGGTTCATTAGAATTTGGTAAGTTAATAGCTGCTTCATTTCTTTATAGATATTGGGATAAAATAAATCCATTACAAAAAATTTATATGACAATAGCAACTATTACACTTGTCTTAATAACATCTGCTGGCATCTTTGGATTCTTATCTAATGCTTATCAAGGTGCAACTGTACAATTTGAAAAAGAATCTACTAGACTCTTATATAAAGAAGAAAGATTAAAACAATTAGAGGAAGATAAGATGTTTCTAAAAGAGGAATTAGAAGCAGCTATGGGTGATTTGCCCGATAATTATTATACTTTTAGACGTAAATTAAGAGAAGATTATAATCCACAAATATCAGAAATTAATCAGAAAATGTTAGATATAAAGGGTGAAATTGGTGATTTAAAAATTGCATTAGTTGAAACTGGTGTTGATGTTGGTCCGGCAATTTACTTAGCCAGAACATTTAACACTGACATAGATTCAGTCGTTAAGTTTTTTATCCTGATTCTTATCTTTGTGTTTGATCCAATGGCGATTATGTTCGTGATAAGTTACAACGTAATTCTATTAGATAGAAAGAAGATTGGTTATCAAGCTGTACAAGCAGTTACTACTGGTAACGATAATACTGCTATAGGGAACGATGCTAGTTCCGATTCCGACGTTACCATTAAAAAAAGAAAATGGAGATTGTGGCCCGTTTATGGTGAAAAGAAAAAAGAATCAGAGGTAGTAATGAAAGAACATGAAGGATATCCAATTGATACTGCAGAGGAAGCGCCGAAAAATGATGATAGTGATTCATCAGATAGAGAAAAAAAACTTCGTGGGGAATTTCGTAGGGTACCTGGAAAATAATTAAAAAAAAAGTAAAAAAAAGCTTGACTTGTATTGCATTTTATAGTTATATTTAGGTAGAAATTAAAGGAATAATAAAATGAATTCAGATACTCAAAAAATTTATGATTCGGCAATAGATACTTTACTTGTTGGAATCAATAATGATTATATCAATTGGACTTCAAATTGGGATAATCCTACAGATTCAAGGAATAAATTTAAGGATGGTTTATCAGTAAAATCTGGTAGGAAATTCGATAAAGTGATACATGATAATTCTGTTTGGGGTTTTGTTGCTAAAACAGATGGTGTGTTAAAGGGTGTTCCTTACTTTGTCGGTGATGTATTTAAAGCCGCTAGTTGGGCTGCTCCGGCAAAACACGTTAGAGGTTCAATTTTTGATACTAATACTGATTGGTTTGCTTGGACAGGACCTAACTACTTATAAGGTATAATATGAAAAAATTATTTAAATCAAGTAGACAGTTAAATTTGTTTCCTGGTGGTCTTAAAAAACAAAAATATAATAGAGGAAACCCACTAACCAAATTTGATAAATTGTGGCGAATTAAAACTTGTGAGGAAATTAGAAAAGCGGGTGGTAGACTAAAAGATGTTGCTATAAAATGGGGAATCTCACCCAACAATGGTAGAGTAGAATATATGGTAAACTGGTACAAAGATGAATTGGGGATATTATGAGAGGACCTACAAATTCAAACAAATGGATTGAACATAATAAAAAAGAGTTCGGTGTTCAGATTATTGCCTTAAAGGAAATAATTAATAATCAGGTTGTGGCCACTGGAAACAGTGATACATTTACTTCTGATATGTTGGTGGCTTTAATTGGTGGTAGAAAAATTACACCTAAAATGGAAAATGCCATTGATAATATTATAAAACGTAATACACCAGAAGAACAATTTAAAAGGGATTATTGGGTAGAAAAAGTTGTTCCTAAAATGATTATGGTTAAAGAAATGATAGCTCAAACAGATTGGACTAAAGGTTATAGAGGTAGTGCACATAGTTTTATTAATAGTATTATTGAACAAGCTAAATCAAGAAAAACTTTGAGTAAAAAACAGATGGAAGCTGTTTCTAAACTTTATGTTAGAGTTAAGAAAAATATAGATAAAAATAAAAAAAAGAGAAAATAGTTATGTTAGAGAAATTAAAAGAAATGTTAAAATCATTAGAATCAGTGGAAGGTTCATTAGATGACGCTTTCTATTCATTACCAGCGTATGATGCTAATACTGATAGTAGGTCTTATTTAGATTTTGCTAGGAATGAGTTGTATACTTTAAAAGAAGAACTTGAAGAAGTTAAAAGAGAGGTTGAATTAAACGTATAATGATTACAATTAAAGGTTCATTAAATCCAACAGTTATAAATACTGTTGATGGAACTTTTGCAGTTAGTGGATCTAATTGGGTTGATGTTCCAGTTGGAACTAAACTTAAAGATATTAAGTGGGTTAATACTTCACCTAAAGTTAAGAAGAGTAAACTTATGTCTTGGAAAGTAAAAGATTATACAGTTATTTTTAATAAAGATTTTTATAGTTGTACCTGTCTAGGTTATACTTATAGAAGGAAGTGTAGACACATTAAACAAATAAGTGATACATTTAAAAATTAAATAAGGAGATTACTATGATATCAACAGAAAAAGCATTATCTGCTGTATTAGCGGTAACATTAGTTAATGGTTTTTTTTCAACTAATATGATGAAGAAGTATAAAGAAATGTACTCTAATCAAGTTGAAAATTTAAAATTAGATAACTCTGAATTGAGGGATGAACTATCTGAATATTTTAAATATGGTATTGAAGTTGATGTAACAATGTATCAACCAATATATCCACAAACAGATAAAACACCTAGTATTACAGCCGATGGAACGAAAATCCGTATTAGTAAAGCATCTGAATATAAATTTGTAGCATTATCTCGCAATTTATTAAAACGTTGGGGTGGTCCTTTTGATTATGGCGATTTTATATTACTTAAAGGAGCTAAAGATAAGGATGGTGTATACCAAGTTAGAGATACTATGAATTCCAAATGGGTTAATGTTGTAGATATATTAGAATCAGAGGATGTAGAGCCATATAAGTATATGAATGCTCACATCTTTAAACTACCTTGGGTAGATAAAGTAAAGGATAAAATAAATGGCTAGAGCTATGGAATGTCAAAAATGTGGTAGTGTAGTTGAGAATGTAGGAGAACTTGCGACTAAAGTAACTTGTTCTTATTGTGTATTTAAAGCAGTAGGTTTTCCAGAAGAACCAAAGGGTTATGTACCTACGGGTCGTCCTGCTGGTTGGCACTTTATGAATGAGTTCGTGGATAAAGATGGTAATGTATTTCACAAGGGTAAAGAACAACCTAAATTAAAAGGTACTCTTGAACCTACGATAGTAGTACGAAAAAAAATTAAACGTAGAACAAAAGAACAGATACTTATTGATAGACACGATGAGAAAAAGGTTGCTCTCAGAAAAGCGGTTAAGAAACAAAAGGATTTTCTTAATCATAAACTTGGTGGGTAATGAATAAGCCATTGGACAGGGATTACTTTAAAGAGAAAAGGACAGGTAAAAAACCTAAAGGTAGATATACTATATGTTGTAATCAAGAAAATGATAGGCATATTTTAAATAAAAAGAATAAAGAAGATTGG
>Ga0208553_1000640_pt1 | contig 12484 bp, 6 predicted proteins | sample 6_EtaG_FD_184079 | JGI IMG/M metagenome (GOLD analysis project Ga0208553, IMG submission 184079) | Marine viral communities from the Subarctic Pacific Ocean - 6_ETSP_OMZ_AT15160 metaG (SPAdes) (version 2) | ecosystem: Environmental > Aquatic > Marine > Oceanic | place: Pacific Ocean | collected...
AAATTTGTAATAGTAGCCAGGTATTGCTCCATCTTCACCACTAGCTGAAAAAGATAAAAATACTTTATCTTCATCTGCTAAAGCTCCAGCACCATCAATATAAGTTAAAGCTAATTTTGTATAACCAGTAGCATCTGTTACAGCTCCTGATATTTTCCAAACGTGCCATACATCTAAAGCATTAGATTTTGTAACTCTTATTCTTCCTCTATTAGTATCATTACCAGTTACATCATCAAAACTTTGAACCCATGCAGAAACATCAGTTGCATTTGCCTCTAAATCATCCACATAAGCAATAGTTGCTGATCCAAGTGTTGTGTTGTTAAATCTTATAATTCCTGATCCTGGATCAGAATCTGTCGTTGTTGTTGAATAAGTAAATTGTGCTGAATCTCCACCAGCTGGAAGGAAATCTGCAACAGTTGTTAAATCTCCAGAACTATCAAAACCTAAAGTCTTGGATGCTCTATCTGTTGCACTATCTGTAAATTCAGCAGAAGAAATTGTATTTGTTCTTGATACTTTAAATGATCTATCTAATTGTTCTTGTAATTCTTGAGCAATTGCTAAGTTTTTATCAACTGCGGTTTCTAAAGTATTAGCTGGAAGTGGATCATTTTCTATTAAATCCATTCCTTGAGTTTGAGTAGTATTTCTTCTTAATATTATAGTTTCACCAGTCGCAACTGTATTACCTGAAGTAGTCGTAACAGTTCCACCAGAAGCATCACCAGCTCCAGAAACGGTGTAATGAGTAGTTAAAGTTTTTACAGTTTCTGTTCCAGTAGATGAACGAATGATAACTTGCATTTCACTATCCGAAGAAATTTTAAAAGTATAGCTGAACGCTGTTGTGCTATCGTTACCTGAATAGCTGTTTTTAATTGTAGTTGTACTTATTGTCATTGTGTATTTGCCTCTATTATTTCATTTTGTTGATTAACGGATTTCTCAAATTCTATTAAAGAATTATCTAAAAATGGATCTCCATCATTTTCCATTTTCAATTTCTCTAATAAAAGTTCATCAGCTCTTGAATTAATGCTTTTATAAAAATTACTAATTGGTGCTATTGATCCATCTGAAAGTTTATTTTTTTTGTTGTTAGCATCACCATCTGATTTAAGCATAATTCTTGCATCTGATCTTGCGCTTGTTAAAGCCTTTTTAAGCATTATCTTTTTTATAGCAGCACCAGAGCTTTGATACTCAGGATCATTAATTAATAAATTAACATTATTGTTGAACAATTGACCTGAATGATATTGAAAAAATTGTTGCTCATCAGCATCCATTAAAACTGACACACTGCCTACTTCAATATTTTTTTTAGTTCTACTTAAACTTGGCATAATTTTATAAACTTCTTTTTTTTCATCAGATAATTTTATGTTTGAATAAAATCCAAATGTTTGAACTGGTTCACCAAAGATATTATATTTAGTTGGTAAATTTTTATTAAATAATTGACTTTCAATTAATGTGTTCCATTCAGTATTTATTTTTTTAAAATCACTATTAATAAAATGTTTTGAAGTTCTTTTTAAAATGTTAGGAATAAATCCAGTTGAAAACTTCATAGACCACTGCTTAGTCATTTTTTTTATAGTTTCTGGATTAACATCGCCAGACATCATTAAAGAAGCATTTTGTATATCTTCAAAAAAATTACCAGCACCTTGAAGATACGTACTATTGGTTAAATTTTCTCCAAAGCTTAGAATTAAAGCCATAGTGATTTGAGCAGCTTCTAGTGTATTCATTTTATGATCTTTGACATCGCCAAATCTTGGATGAAAATTACTAGAACTTTCTAAGAAAATATCTAAACCGCTATCGTGTATCATCATTTCAATAAACTTTGCACTATTACCAGCCATTGCAAACATTGAGTTGATTGGATCATTTCCAGTCAAATTAAACTGATGATAACCACCTTTACCATCTGGTATTCTTATTGAGTTAGGTTGAAAACTAAAAGCTTCCATCATTGTATATTTGCCGCCAGTAAAATCACCAGGTATATCTGGATCAGCGCCACCTATTGCCATGAGATCATTTCTTTGACCATCTTTTTTCATTGCATAAGTTGAGCTAATAGCAGCTAAATAAAATGCCATACCTAACTGCAATTTAATTCTTGCCATTGTTGCTTCAGCTCCACCAGCTGCAATTTTCTTACTATAACCTGTAAGAATATGAGCCAAACCTGGAGTTCTTTCTGCAACGAAACCAGCAATATTGATCGGTGTTTGTGTAAATGGAATATAATAATTGGTTAACCAAGTCATATAACCACCGCCACTACCTTTAAGGTTTTGAGCAAGTTTAGCTAATTTTCCTAAAGCATCACCTCTATCATTAGCTTTCGTTTGAAAAACAGAGTAAGCCATTTCTTTTTTAGCAGCCTCAACCATTGTAGATGTTGGTCTATCAACTCTTGATGCTATATAAGCCGCCATATCATCATATTTTAATGAACCTTTATAATACGATTCCATTGCTTCTCTATAAGCGTTAGTAAAAAGTGCTGCTCTATATTGTCTATTTTTAAAAAAATTATCACCAACAGTTAACATTTTAGTTGGAAGTCTATTTAAAGTTAAAATTTTACCTAAAAGATCCACACCTTCAGCAACAGTTTTATTTTGCACATTAAAATTTTCTGCGGTTAACTTTTGACCGTGCATTTCAATTTTAGATCCAGTATGAGTTGCTGGAAATAAATTTTCATAATTCTTTATAATCTTCATTAAGCCACCTTCTTGCTTAAAGGTTTTACTTAGTGCGGTGAACATTTCCTGATTTGCCATTGTTATACCGTAAGCATTAGCAACATCTTCATAAGCAGCAATTCCATGATCTTCCGCATAGCCTAAAGTTTTTCTTAACAACGGATTGTTAGTTATTCTAGCAGCAAGTTTTTTTTCTGTAGCAATTATTCCTTGAGCTACCCAGTTTCCAGCAGTATTTCTAATGTGTGTTACTGGAGCTGATAAAATAGCATTAATAAATATTTCACCAATACTATCTGAAACTTTTTTTAGATTTAAAAATCCACCAGTATCTTGAGTAAATTTTAATTTTGCTTGATCTGATCCAGATCGTAAATATAAAGTAGCAAGATTATCAATACTATCACTACCTCCCATTTGGATAACTAGATCTGATTTATTAAGATCATCAACATTAATATTGGTATAAGATTTATTCCTTATTGGTATTCTAAATGATTGTAAAGTTCTTGCTGTTTCAGTTTGAACACCTTTTATAATTTTTTGTAATTCAGACATCAAAGCAAAGTGTTGTCTAAATTCTAATCTCAGTGCATCAGTAGCATTAACTCCACCATTTTTTGTTAAAACAGCAGCCAACTCATCAAGCCTACCCATGCCAGCACCTAATAATTCTCTAGCAGCCAACATATATTCTGCATTTAAAGTATCTCCTTTTCTAAGGTTTAATAATACTTTAGTTAAACTTTTTGCATCTTTGCCAATAAGAGTTGATAGCCTTTTGGTTTGTGCGTGTTCGTGAATACCTCTAGTTCTATCTTTAATTTCACCTGAGTATTTTTTAGAGATTAATTCTATAAATTTAAGAATATCTTTTTCAGACTTCATATTCTTAATATTGAAATCTGATAAAACTTTAGGTGTTAATTTGTTAGCGTTATATTTTAATAATATATCTTGAGCTTCAAGCTGAGTTATTTCCTCTGGTTTTTTAACTTTAAAAGCTTTTTTATCTACATCAACAACTGTTGTCGTTTTATCATCCTTAACAACATTAACTTCTTGTTTATCAATTTTAATCTTTTTCTTTTCTTTAGTTAGTAAATCTTCAGCTTTTTTAAGTTTCTTTTTATCTTTAACTTTTAATAGTTCACCAGCTGCTTCAACTATCTCTTTAGCTTCTTTTGATCCTATAGTTTTTATTATTTTTGCTGGGTTTACCATTAATTGTTTCCTTGATTTTTTTTAAAGAGGTATTTGAAGATACTCTTTATTTACTTATTTTCTGTAATGTTTGAAATAGTATTGTTTAGATGATTATCTAAGACTATTCACTATCTTTGGATATAACTTTCGATTTCTTTGAAGGCTTTTTCATCGTAGTCGAATCCGTATTTTTTTGAGAACTCTTTGTCGAGATTTTTCTTTTTGGAGAGTATATCTCGTAAGAGCTGTCGAATATCGGATCGTTGAAATCCTTCAATAATATCTCTGTAACTTTTCCCATAGCCTGTAGCCTCTTTTGTTATTAGATTACCATTCTTGTAATACATAAAAGTAACATTAGTTTCAATAGTGTTTTCAGCTAGATTTTTGAGTCTTTTTTGAAACTCAATGTTATCTAAATCTCCAACATTTAAAACTAATATACCTTTTTCTTTAGAGATAAGTGCATGACCATCTCCAAATTCTTTATCTAAAATTTGTCCAAACTTTTTAAATTGACTTGGCGTAAATTCTTTATCAAATTTTATTGCTACCGAGTTAGCGTTTTTTCTAGATGCTGCAATAATCAACCTATGATAACCAATAGCATCCTGTGATAAAACCAATCCTCTTATAGCTGCATACTTTTCAACCAAGTCTTGGCTTGGTAAATCCATTGTTGTTACATCTTTTCCAGCACCTTTAATTCTTGTGGTAGCTATTTTTGTCTGACCAGAAGGATTGGAAACTCCTTTATAATATCCTGGAGCTTCAAAATGACCTGGTGAAAGTATTCCTATTTTTTTAGCAATTATATCTGCGCCTGTATCATCAGTAAGTATTTGTGATACTTTAAAATGGTACTCGGATTTAATTTGTGATGTTGCTTTTTCTAATTGGTTTAAATGTATACTAAATTTTCCTGGAAGAGTTTCCCAAGAAACATAAGCTAAATTATCTTCTAAAGCGTCTGCAAAATTTAACGCTGCCTTTTCTATATCCTGAGATGTAATTTTGTAATTCATTGCTGTATTAAATCTTAAATCAGCAAACTCTCTTTCTTTTCCTTTTACAGGAACTACAGATCCACCTTTTCTAATTCCAATACCTTGTTTTAATGCTTTGTCTGAAAAAATACTTTTTGTTTTATCAAATCTTCCTTTGGTAGAAACCCAAATAGCAGCCTGTGCTTGATCAATATCCCAGTTCTTTTTTTTGGCAACGGTATTAACTATGCTCTCTATATAATTATACTTTGGACCATCTTTAAGTTCTTGACTAACAAATCCACCAGCTCTATTCATCCAGAGATCAATAGTTGCTCCTTGTTTTAATTCTGGATTAATTTCCTTCATGATGTTGCCATAAAAACTATTAGTCTTACGACCACTCCATGAAACATTTTCATTCAATAATAGATGAGCCTTTAAATCTTTTGTTTTCTCAGCAATGTTTGAATAATTACCATGACGAACCACCATTAAGTTTCCATCACCTAAGTCAACTAATTCTAATCCTGTTGACTTTTCACCTTTAACTTTTTTAGCTCCACCATATTTTGCAAGTAAATCTTTTTTAAAATTATTAGTTTGAGTAATATTTAAATTTTCTGGAAGTTTAGCTTTTTCTAATATTTCTCCATCCCAAATCTTTTCACCTGATTTAAATCTATTCCAGGCTTTAATTGCAAACTGTGTATTAGTTGGTATTGGTTTTTGTGGAGAATAAATTGCAAGCAACTGAGCAAACTGATCTGCTGCTTTTGTATCACCACCTACATATTTTAAAATACTATCACCACTTCTTTTATACCAGTCTTTACCAATTTTTCCTTCCTCTGCTAGTTTATTAAAATTAACTTCGGTCTTTTTTTTAAAACCACTAACTGTAAACTTTTTTAATGAAGGAAGGACCTCACCAGCCTTCGTTGCTAACATTTTTAAAACATCTGGATCTGATAGTATTTTAGTAGCTCCAGCTGATTGAAGTTCATCTACAGGATAGCCAGTTGCGTCTGAAATTTTTTGTAACTGTGTTTTATCCAATGCATAGAACTCTTCCATCATTGTTTTATTGGAACTTTGATCGTCAAAATTTAGAGTTTTTTTTTCCTCTGTATTTTTTAATCTTTCAAATTCTTTTTCAACAGAACCTTTGCCATAAGCCTCATCTATTTCTGCATCTGTTATTGGTTCTTTATCTTCATCTATAATTTCTAAAGCTGGAATTTTATTATCTGTTTGTCCTAAAATAACTTCAAAGTCGTAATCCGTAGATGGAAAATTTTCTGGATCAGATGATAGCTCTGATAAAGCAGAAAAATCTGAATCGGTAGATGGAAATTCGTTTGGATGATCAGAGGCTTCTTTCATTTTTTGTATTATTGCCTTAACATTTTCTTCTCCTTCAGCTTTAGTAACTTCACCATGAACAAGAGATCCAGTAATAGCACCTCCACCAAGTGCTACTTGTAATTGTTGATCTGCCATATATTTAGGAACTGTACTTTTAGCAAACTTTAAACCTTTCCATACCGCAGGAAATAAAAACATTAAACCTGTTCCTTCAAGCATTCTATAAGTAGTATTATATAATTTCTCTTCTGAAGTATTAGGTAATACTTTTATCATTTTTTTAAATTCTTGAACTTGCTCACTGTTTAAAAATAATGAAGCATCATCACTAAAGGCAATAGATTGAGCTATTCCGTAAGCAACTGGTAAAGAAACATAACCTGGAATACCAAAACTTTTCAATTTTTTATGAATTGCTAAACCATAAGGAGTATCTTGAACAATCCAGGAAATCATTTTTGCTATTTTGCTATTTTCTCCAGATCCTTCTCCAATATCATGTACTTGTTGTTTTTGATCATCTAAATATTTTGAAAAATCTTGAATGTTTTTATTTAATAAAGTTTTGAATTTTTTACCATCACCATTATTAAAGGCTGCTTGCATAGCTGGATCTACATTGGTCATAGCATTAAAAACAACACCAACTACATTTGCTGCAACATCTGTTCCATTAAGAAAAGCTAACATTAAAGATTTAACTGTTTCTTCAGGCATATCACGCAAAAGAGCAAAAGCTCCTTCAGCAAAACTTCTGCCATCCATTTCTTTTTCTTTTTCGTCTTTATAATTAAGTTGAATTTCACCAGCATCTTTGTCTTTCTCATGCTTTGTTAATTCGTAAGTATCAATATTATTTTGATTTAATATTTTAAACTCTTTACTATTTTTAATATCTTTACCTTCTGATGCCACCATCCATGAATCTAGCCAATTAAAATTTTCTTCTTCCATATTTATTTCCTATTCATTCTTAGGTATGATTGGTTTTTTAATTTTAACCTTAGTTTCAAAACCAAAAGGATCTTCGTTTAATTCCATTCTTAAATTTATTAAATTATCAATACTATCAAGAGCAGATAGATCATTTGAAAATGTCTTTATATCTATAGAGCCATTTTTATATAATTGAGTAAGTTCTTTAGTTTTATTCTCTATATATAAAGACGGATTTTTTTTCTCATCTTCAGTTGGTTTGTTTAAAGTTATTGATGAAATATTTGTAAAGTTTTGAACTACTGGAATATTATTGCCTCTTAAAAAAGCTTCTGTAGTTTGTATATAAGCATCAGCTGGAGTTGCTCCATCTATTATTAATTTATCATAATAATCCACAGCATTAATTCTTAATTTTTCATTTGGTTTAACATTACTTCCACCTTTCAAACTTTGAACAAAAGTTATACTATTTGTTACCTTGCCAAGATCAGCTTCTAATAATTTTTTATTTTTTTGATATTCTTTAAAAGCTGGTAAATTTTTTTGATATTTTTCAAAGATAGAATTATATTTAGAAAATTCAGTTAAACCTAAACTAGCTACATATTCTGGATCAGATAAAACTTGTCTTTGTAACTCATCTATATCTTCAACGGTTTCAGCAATCATCATTAATCCTTCAACCATATCGATAACATTTTGATCGCTTAATTTAGTTGGATTAGCAAATAAATCATAAAGTGCGTCTCTTTGAGCTGAGTTTAATTGATCCTTTTTATATAAATCATTTATATTATCTAAGGTAATTTCAATATCGTCAGCATTTAATTTTGTTAAAATATAAGTAAAGTTACTTAATTTTTGATCTGTATCTGCTTTAAAATTTAATTCGTTAATTTTATCTTCTTGTATTGATTTTGAAATTAAAGTGTTTTTAGCATTGTCAATAACTTGCTTTGCTAACTCTTCATTTGCTAAATCATTTGCAATATGTTTCTCTCCAAGAAGTATAATGTCCATTGGATTATTTTTAGTTCTAAATTGATATTGCATTAATTTAGTTTCAATAACACTTGCTTCTTTCATTTTATTTAACTCAACAGCTCCAAATATATTTAAGTTATTTGAATTGCTAAAATATTCTTCTTTAAGAATTGCAGCTTTATATCTTTTTTCTGGATTGTTAGAAGCTTCCATTAAATTAAGATTAAATAAATCTTTTTTTTTATTATCTTGTGTTAATTCACCATGATTTTTAAGAACATTTGCAAACAACTTCATTCCTGTATTATTAGTTGTTTTGTATAATTCTGTTGCAAATAAATTTTTAACTTCTTTATTATATGGCTTTAATAATTCTTCAAATTTAGATAATTTAGTATTTTCAAAAAAAGTTTCTACATCTGCAACATTTGAACTGTTTTTATGTTTATCAGCCTCAAGTACAATTAGTTTATTAGTTTCAAGTAATAAAGCTCTAGCATCGTTTGTGTCTTGAGTTTTTTTAGTTTTCTTTTTTGCATCCTCAATAGGTTTAAAAAGTTCAGTAATTCCTTTTTCAACCATTGCTCCGATTTGAAACACTGGTAAAGCAGCAGCTGAAACTTGTGTACTTTCAAATGGTGCTACTCTTCTTCCTGATCTTTGAATTTTAATATTAGCCATTATCCCAATAAACTCCCAGTTGATTGATAATTTCCAGCCATTTGACCGATAGCTTTAGCCATTCCTGTTCTATAAGCTAACTCACCTTTAAATTCTTCACCTCTTCCTCTAGCTTGAGTTAACAAAGAACGATTAATTTCATTTTGATAAGCAACAGTTGAATTAAACTCTGCTATTTCTAAATCAAAAGCATTTTCAGTTGCTTGATCCAGCATAACAAGAAATGGACTTCCGCCTATTCTATCTACATCTACTCCACTTGTAAGAAAACTAACCAACATATTAGATTGGTCTCTTTGATGTTGTGCAACAATTCTTGGTTTATCAATGTTAATAAAAGTTTTTTTTTTTATATCAGCATTTCTTTTTATAATACGAGCTTCTTGATTATATAAATCTCTATTATATCTTCCTACTTGTCTTGCTGCATATCCACCAAAAATACTTCCTATAAATGACATTATTTAAAAATCCTCGCTAATTGATAATAGTCTGAACCATCTGGTCCATAATTCTTTTTTAATCCTTCAACTTCCATACCTAACCAAGTAGCAAATCTTACTCCTTGTTTAAATTCGGATTTAACGGATGTTTGTAATCTTTTAATTTTATTTTTTTTGCACAATTCTTCTGTAATTATCTTCATACTTTTGGCTGCTAAAAATTTCATTTCAAAAATATTTTGTGATGCTATTACCCAGCCTTCAGCTACACCTTTCCATAAAACAACAAGACCAATTGCAAAAACTGGTTTATCATCCATAAACATAGTGAAAGCATTGCCAGGTGTTGAATAATTACATATTCTGTTATCCGCATAACCAGCGTCTATTTCCATAAGCTTATGGTTCATTCCATAGCTTACGATTTTGTCTACATCAGACCTCTTAAAAGGCTTTAATTTACTAACCATCCGATATTACAAAAGTTGGATATAAAGCTAATAATGACATAGGCAAAGGTTGATCTTGTTTTACAAATATAAATCCATCTGAATTATAATCATCGGTAAATTCAACTGTTTTATCTCCAGCTAATAATGTTGAAACTGGATTATCCATATCACTTGATGTTGTTCTAAATGATACGGTTTCAAGATTTGTTAAACTTGGTCCACATTTTACACCTACGGTATTAAATAATCTTAATACAACTTTTGAAATTCTTTTTACTTTTCCTTGTCCTGTTCCTTCCGCAGATCCACCTTCAATTCTCATTGTTTGAAGAATGGAATTATAACCTAATCCAACTCTAACTTTTTTAGAACTTCTATCTAAAGTAATAGCTCCACTTGAAACTATTTTATCAGCATGAGTTGAACCATCTGCTAATATTTGAACGGTTTGACCTTCAAGGTGATCTAATCCTGTAATGGATGTTGTAGCAGTTCCATCATAACTTAATCCACTATCTACAAAATGAAAATCTGTTGCTGTAGTTTCGTCAAAATCAAAAACTGAAAAAACTTCTACATATCTTCTTGTAGATCCATTAATAATTCTTTTAACAATTACCCAAAGTTCATCTTCATTTAAAGTTCCTGAAATAGAAGCTACACTTTCAACAATTGGAAAACTCTCACTTTGAACTGTAAGTCTATCTGTATCAAAACTTTTTACACTTAAAAATCCTGTAGCTTCATGCGAACTTTCTCGTACTGTTATTATTGCTGCTGCTGGATTAGCAACTGTAAAATTGGAATTATTATTAATAGCAGTATAAATATTATCTGCTGTTGTATTATTATTAGTTTCAGTTTTAAATTCATCTGTTCCAGCAGTTCCTGTTGTAGAAGTAAAAGTAACTTCTTCGCCATCTGATTTTGTAAATGTTAATTTTGTTCCAGTAGCAATATTTGCATAATCAGATACTGTAATTGTGCATTCTTGTCCAATGCCTCCAACTTTATGTCTTGACCATGCAACAACATTGTCTGATCGTTGATAAGTTAAGCAAGCTAGAACTCCATCGTCTCTAACGCACCATAAATTACTATCTGGTGATTGTTGATACGACATTTCATTAATTCCACTATCTGTAACAGTTTCATTTAATATTGTGAGGTCAGGTGCTGTATAACCATCAACATCAAAGTCATAAGCTAATTCTCTAATTTTTCTTTTTGCTCTTTGTAAAAACAAAGTAGCATTTCCAGCTGGAACAGCATCAACAGTTGAACTTCCATAGGAAGATTGTTTTTTAATTGTGACGTTGCTGGGAGTAACAGCGGCATCAGTTCCATCAGCACTAACTGTCCATTCACCACCAGAGGTTCCAACTATTAAAGTTCGGACAGCCTTTAAATATCTAATTGCGTTTACTTGATTTGAAGCAATTGTATAGATCATGGCGGAATCTGCATCTGTACCAGCAGTCATATTTTCATAATCACCAGATTTAGAAAAATATAATGTTTGCGGTTCGTCAGTTGTGCCAGCGAATACCAGGCGTTGTTCAAAGAAAGATACGCAAGAAGGATGTCCAGTTGTGTCTGAAAAAGCTCCAAGATTAAAAGCTGCTGTAGCATCCGTATTAGTAAAAGCTTTTGTAATTGTTACTACTACAACTGTTGTATTGGTTCGAGCTGTTATTTTTGCTTCACCACTATTAAATTTTAATATTCTGCCTACGTCTGTAGTTTGAAAACCATCACCGCTATTAATTCCTGTAGTTGCAGATGCTGTAATATTGACACCAGCTCCAGTTCCTGAAGAGGCTGGAGTGAGTGTTGTTGCTGTAGTATTAGTAGATAAATAAGGTCCAGTTTCTGCAAAATCTACTTCTGATAATGTCCAACTTGTATGTCCTGTTCTTGATAATTTTGAAACTTCGTGAGAACTATGAGTGATGTATAAAACATCTGCTGATTGTGCAAATTTTAAATCTGGTAATTGAGCTGTCGTATAGCTGGTTGTTATTTGATAAATTTTATTAGCAACTCCTCCAGAAGAATAAGCAGTGTAACCAGATGTATCAACATTATTTCCATCAACATCATTTAATTCAAAAGTATTTGTAGTTTTGTTTGCAACTTTAAAAGTTTTAGTATTAACTTGCGTCATTCCTACTACACTAGTTATAATTACAAAATCACCATCGGAATAACCATGAGAAGTGGCTGTAACAACTCCAGGATTTGCTGCTGTTAATCCTGATATAGTTACATTGCTTTCGGTTATCTGACCTTTGTCTTTAAAAAATCTTATATATAAATTTCCAAACTCCAACATATAAGTTTGAGTTGTTGAAAATTCAAAAGGTATTAATCTTGTTTTAGCAGAACTATCTTTAACTTCAGAAATAAATTGAGTTCCCACTCTACGAGTCGATGCACCTTGAGGATGAACCAACATATTTTCCATTGTCTTACAGCCGCTAGAATATTTTTCAAAATCTGTTCTACCGTCTAGCTTACTACTGAACTCACCGCTTACGAAGCTACTTAATGCTATTGTTGTTCTTGGCATATTTCTTTTTCCAAATTTCCTTTTGAGTTAAACCTACTTCGTCTTTTTTTTCTTTGGTTCTATGATGTATTTCGTTTGAATTAAATGTTTCTACTAATGCGTAACGACAGATTTT
>Ga0208553_1000647_pt1 | contig 12410 bp, 5 predicted proteins | sample 6_EtaG_FD_184079 | JGI IMG/M metagenome (GOLD analysis project Ga0208553, IMG submission 184079) | Marine viral communities from the Subarctic Pacific Ocean - 6_ETSP_OMZ_AT15160 metaG (SPAdes) (version 2) | ecosystem: Environmental > Aquatic > Marine > Oceanic | place: Pacific Ocean | collected...
CTACTCGGTTACCAGCGCCAGTACATGATGGAGACAAAACAGAACCCGTGGCGCAAGTTCGTCTACTGGTATCTGCTCAGGGGCAGGGGAGTGATCGAAACCCGCTTCGATGTGAACCGTCTGGGGAGCGATTCCATGCCCATCCGCACCATCGTTACGGACCCGAACATGGTATTCAGCGTGTGGGGCGAGAACGGAGTGGGCTGGTACACGAAGGAATACAAGCGTTATGTCTGGGACATTAGCGCGGAATTGAGCGAGCTTTCGGGTAGTAAGAAGCGCAAGATGCCCGAATTACCCGACGACGAGAACCAGAAGGTGCCGGTCGTCGAATACTGGGACAAGGAATGGCACGCTCTGCTTGTGGATGAGCAGCTCGTCTGGGTGAACCGCCACGACTACGGCTTCGTTCCCATTTGCGAGGCACACTGCATGGATACGCCCTTAGCGGATATGCGCTGGGCATACAACTCCGTGCTTGGGCCGATCATGGACAGTCTCAAACAACAGTACGCCGCGGCCTCCAAACTGGCTACAGGCGTAGACCTATTTTATTGGCCCAAGGTGTTGGTGCAGTCTACAACAGGCCAGGCCGTTATTCTCGACTCCGGTATGCCTGGAGTGGAAACCCATATACCCCCGGATGCGAAGGTGACGGTCATTCAGCCATCACCCAACGCCGCAGTGCTTGCCCAGTTGATGGGCTGGCTCAAGGCAGACGAGCAACTAGGCGGTATCCCTGAGATAGCCTGGGGTGCGGAACCGAGCAGTTTGCAGTCCGGCTTTGCCGTTTCGCAGGTCTTATCACAGATACTGGACAAGATCCACGACAAGAAGACCAACCTCGAACTAGCGATGGGATGGGACTTCTCGCATAAATTGCAACTGATTGAGAAGTTTGGCCTGATGGAAGGCGTAAACCTCATGGTTCCAGCAGGAGACGCGGCCAAGGTGTATGGCGCGAGTTCGCGTAAGTCCATGCTGATTGACATCAAGCCCGACGACGTGGACGGACGTAACCACGTTGCCGTGACCATTACGCCTGAACTGCCGCAGGACAGGATGGTGAAGGCACAACTAGCGCAGGCATACCGCGCACCGGGCGTGGACGGTAAACCGCTGGTGGATGACCAGAGCATCCTGGAGATGCTGGAGTTCGAGCATCCAGACCTGATTAATCAGAGGATTAGAGAACAACTGCTTCCGGCACAGTCTAAGGAAATCGCGCAGACCAGTGTACAGGCAGCGGAGCAGGAATGGCTCACGGAAAACAAAGAAGTGGTAAAATTAGCCGAGAAACGGACTAACCCGGAGAACCTGCCGAGTATGTCCCCAGAACAGATACAGCAACTGGTGGACGTGATGGTGAAGCAGAGAATGGCAGAGATGATGGGGCAAGGCGGCCAACTACCACAGATGATGGCAGCAGCCGAGCAAGGACCACAACCATTACCGCAGAACGGCGGTGAACCACCCGGCGTAAGGCCGGAAGTGATGCCGACACAGATGGGCATGTCCCCAGAGGACGTAGTACCGGAACTACCAGAATTGGAGCAGTACCAGAATAGACGCGCCGCCTACGGGCGACCACCTAGCTAGGAGAAGAGAAAATGACAAACGGCAGTCCTTATAGGGATCCATACGGAGAAGGTCAAACCTTTGGAGGACAAAGCGACGAAATACAGAGAATGTTTGGGGGCGATCAATCCAAGTGGGAGGCAGCGCGTGCAGGCCAATGGTTTCAGGACATTGGTGGCGCTCAGGAACAGCGCGGTATATTTGAAGAAAAAGACCCATGGCGCGAGAAGTGGGCGCTAGGTAACCAAGGGCTTCCTTCTCTTGAAGAAGAGATGGCGGCAACTGTTCCTCGCGGGACTATGTACGCTCCAGGCGGAGGATACAGCAAGCAGCGTGCGCTAGAAGAACAAAAGGGCATATTTCGCGAGAAGGTTTGGCCGCCGAACAAGCCTTCTGGTGGCGGTGGCGGTGGCGGTGGCGGCGGCCCCGTAGCACCGACTGACCCAAGTGCTAATTCGGCGCTGTGGAGTTCGCCCATGCCTGGCTACATCCAGTTCACACCCGGTGGTGCGGTGTTCCCGATGGTGGACGAGTACGGCAACAAGGTACTCGATCCCGCCTACGTGCAAGCCAGACAGCATCTAATCGAACCCGTTGGTGGGATGGAATGGTCACGTCGCTTCGGCTACGTTGACCCCGCAGCAGGTGACCTGCCCTACATTCCGGATACAGGCGCACTTACTGCTTATGGAATGGGTGGTGGTCAAACACCAGCCGACCTTGCCCGACGTCAACAAGAATGGTACGCAGCCCGCCAAGCGCAATTGCCACATCTAGGTGGCCCACAGGGCTACTACACGCCGTCTGAATTCGACATGGCGAACAAAATGTATATCGAAGAGGAAACGCGACGGCAAGCAGAGCAGCAGCAACAGATAATGGACTACTTGGGTATGGGTGGCGGCACCTTTGGGCAGGGTACATATACTCAAGACTACTATAATCCTGACTACTATGGACAACAGTATACTGGTGGCATACCCCCTGCCGAAACAGGGACGTATCCAACAACGCCTCCATTCACGGGTGAACCTAGTTTTGCGAAAGATACGGACCTTTCAGACCCCTTCTTGAATATCAGGGAGGTTGGCCTGGGGGCATTCCCGACCCAGACCATGAGAGATCGACTAGGGACTTGGTTGACAAAAGAAATGGGTTATGACCCACAGGGAGTATATGGCAGTTACGGAGAGCAAGAATATGAGCGACCATCTGGGACTACAGGACCGATCTGGTTTAATCCCAGTGACTTTACGTCCATAGTAGACCCGCAGATTCAATCATGGATTAAATGGTTGATGGGTAGAATGGGCTACGCGGCCACCGCGAACTATCCGGGCGCCGTAGCACCGTAATAAATGCCTTTTTACGACGAGGCCGCAGACTGGCTAAAAGAAAGCCTAGCGAAGGCCAGAGCTGGATGGCTTGCATCAAGAAGGTATGCTCGGGGTTCTAGGCTGCCACGACCTAGCGTGAGGGTTACTCCTGCACCTAGTTATCCGCATCAACCACCCAGTCAGGTAGCCACGGCGTTCCGGCGCAGGACGGGCAGAGATCCTGCCCCACCCCGTGCGCCAGTTAGGCAGCTCCCCGTTCGGCGTGCGCCCGAAAGCAACATAGCACAGTTTTTGTGGGAAGGCGGTGTCAGGCCCGACGTTAGTTCGACAAGGTTGCCCTTGACTACACCAGGGGCAGTAACGCCGAGGGTGGTGGCACAGCAACCTGAACCCGTAACACCTAGTGGTTGGCAAGACTTACTAGAGAAAGTAACGCCGGAGCAGTGGGGGTTCGCAGGAGATGCTTGGAAGGCTTTCGAGACAGCGCGTACTGCCACGAACCTTCTATCTCCCGGCGGGGCGCAGACAGGGCGAGGGCTGAGGCAGTATGAAAGGTTACCCCCCGAACAACAACAACAGCTTCAGGAGGGTGGTGCCTACGCGGTTAGCGGCGTAACGCCCATTGCGGCTATTTTGGGTAGAGGCGCACCTGCCGCAGCAAGGCTTGCACCTATCGTAGCAGGGCGCACTGTCCCACCCCTATTGAAATTAGCAGGCCGAGCGGCGAAAGGTTTTGTGAGCGGGGGTACGAAAACCGCTGCTCCCCTCGTTGCACAGGATCTAGCCAGTCGCGCTCAGGAAACCGACCGCGCTAACAAGGCGGGAATGGCAGAAGAAGCGATCATAAGCCCTGAAGAAAGGGTTCATGCAGCTGCCAAGGCATCGGAACTGCATATGGACCCTTGGTGGGAGAATATGCAACGGAGAGGGGAGGACTGGGCAGAGGCAGCTGACAAGGCAGTCACAGAGGACGAGGCACGAAACACAATAGTCTTTCAGAAACAAGAGATAAGAGAGGCGGCACTTGCTGACATGACAGCAGCAGAGGACCGCCTACCCGGGGTAGGGTCTGAATTTTACGGTTATCCGGTGGACCCCGCGCAATACGCGAGAGTCGAGAAGGAGCATCAACTGACAACTGGTCAAGAACCGACCGCGGGTCTTGCGGCCAAACGCAGAGCGGGTGCTGCCGGAGGGGTGCTTTGGGACACTTGGAACGCACGTTGGAACTCTGTAGCCAGAGCAGTCGGCGCGGCGTATTATCTGGCCGATAGGTACGGTGTAGCAGGACTTAATCCATTCACGGGTGTAGTAGATGTCGGAGGCGTTCCCACCGAGATCGACAGAAAACGGGCCTGGGAAGTCGGGCAAGAATACTTCCAGCACGCCGTGCCGACATGGATACAATTTATAGCACCCTGGATGCTAGACCCAGACCGAGCCCTTATCCATCCGCTCCGACATCACAAGCACATAAGGATGATGCAACATCAAGTCACGCAGCAATTGGTGTCTGTTGATGCCCCTGTAGAAATAATAAAAGGTGGCCAAGTAGTGCGGTCGATTACGGGCGCAGGGAGAAAAGCAGCCACCGAAGAAGTGTTACGCAATGTTAAGGCTGGCACAGCATTCTACTCACAACCCATATCCAGAATAGTGGACAAGATTCCGGGGATAAGGCATGTGTTCAAGCGTACTCCCAAAACCATTGCGCGACTCACCGCAGAAACCTCTAACCGGTGGTTAGAAACCCTAACGGTAGGTCGTACCAAAGATGAGATGCAACATATTATGACGGGCGTAACAAAGTATTTGGACGGTGACATAAAAGGCGCGAACGAGATATTCGCGAATTACCCAACGCTTATGCCCCGTAATGCTACGTCAGCGGAGAAAGCGTTGCTAGGGAAAACAGGTACAGTAAGGATGGATCCCTTCCGCTCCTCGGATGCCATAATGTCCCTAGAAGTTCTAAGGAGAGCAAATACAAAAGAAGTAAGTCGGCTCCTTGATATTATCGACCAAGGTATCGGAACTGGAAAAACAATTGCGCAACGCAGAGCTAGTGAGGATGCTGCTGTACGGGTGCTAGAATACTTTGCGAGAGCGGCAAATGATGTAGCAGGCGTACCAGAGTCAGCCAGAAAACCAATTGACATGACTCTTGATATGATCAATGAGTTTCGCTTATATAAGGGCGAATCGGCTTACGGAAGTTTAAAGTCTGTGCCTCAGGGGGTGACCCGTGCCGCAAAGAAGTATTACAAAGGGCCTGGAGCGGGATCCTTATCCATGGGAGCTGTTATCCGTGGCGGCGACAAGGCGATGGGCGCATATCAGGGCTTTCTGGCACGCTGGACCCAACTTAATTCGTTCGGGCGCGTAGCCCGTGACGGCATGGTCAGTATTACAGAAGGTCTGATGGATGGTGTCTTAGGGGTAGTGCCGAAAAATTGGTGGCAATACGATTGGATGGGAAGACCTCCTGGACTTAGACGCGGTGTGGGTGTCGGTGGTGAGCGTTTGACGGCGGGACTCAAACACGGTAGGCCTCCTTATAGGTATTTTGGCGAGGGAAGGACTATTGGGCCTGCCGAGGCGAGGGCCGGATTTATTGGAAGGTTAGGAGATATGCTCTCCGAACTACCGGGCGCAGCCAAGACTTCACAGGAGAATTTCTTCGCACGGATGCCGATGTATGTGGGTATCCAAAAGGTATTCCGCACCCTATGGCGACCGCGCCAAGCTCTACGACAAGGGGTGTGGGAGAAGTTAGTAGAGGCTGTTGGGGAGCCACGCGCAAAAGAGCTGATGAGACATGCGGAAACTGGGTACCATCCCGACGATATTACAAGGGCTGCGTCGGAAACCTTTGGAGGTAGTTCACGTAGTTTACCTGGTGAATTACATCGTGCCGTAAGTGATGTAGGCGAAACACAAGCAGTAAATCGGATGAAAAAAGCAAAGAGTGCAGCAGAGGTCGATGCAATATTTGAGCAAGAGAAGTTAAGGATAATAGATGCTGGCACAGATTTTTCTCCAGGCACTCTGGAAGGGGATGGTTATTTAGAGGATCAGATAAGGAAAAACTTGCGGCAAAAGAAATATCCAGAACATAAGATTGAGCAGGATCTACTTGCCGAGATGTCCGCCCGGGCAGCAAATAGGGGTCCTAGTGACGTAGCACAAAGCGCGGCATTCGACACGATAAGGAATATCGAGGACGTGGCAAAAAGAGAAGAAGCACTCGCCGAATTTTTTAGGCTAGGCGACGAATGGAAAGGAAGGGATGTTGCTGCGGAGGCCTCAGCCAACAGAATTTTAGCGAGGGAACAGGGGTTTGAATTCTGGGAGCTGAACGATGAACTCTGGAAAAACCATTGGACTAACCGAGCTGAGGCATATCATCAACTCCGAAGAAAGTATGATCCTCTGGCGCAGGAGATATTGCGCTACGACGATGACGTGGTACGCGCAGCCGCTAATGGGACGCTTCCGCGCAACGTCGCACCTATCACAGAGACACAGCAAAAGGCCTTAGATGATTACTTTCTAATGGGCGGGAAGTTCGAGTCTGCCGCCGCAGATGTTATTGACCCTGTTATCAACGCTGCTGCGGCGAAGGCCCAAAAGGTACGCGAGTTACGCAGAGCAGCTACGCATATAAAAAATAACTGGAACGCGTTCCCGAATACTAAGTTAGATCCAGCACAGGCCAAAGTAGTGAGCCAAGTGGTAGCAGAGCTTAAGGAAGGTATTCGCCAAATACGGGGTGTGGCAGAGGGTTTCGGAACTGCCCTGCGCGACATGACCTACTACAACTATGGTGACAAGCGCAATTTCGATATGTTGTTCCGCTGGATGAGTGCCTACCCACACTGGTACAGTAGACAGGCTATGCGGAGTTCCTATCGCTTTTTGGAGAACCCGCACGCTGTGGTGGCATTAAACAAAATGCGGGATACGGTCGAGGGACTAAACGAGGATTCACCTGAATGGCTGAAACCCTATATACGTAAAACCCTGCCCGATGGCGGTATGCTGTCGCTCCCGGTAATGCAGTACGTGGATCCGCAGGATGCGTTCTTACGGTCAGACTTCCATAACCCAGAGATACTGAAAACACCCAGTGGGCGTGTTTATACTGCTCTCAATGACTTCGGCCCAGGCAGCGTACACTCTGCATATGCGCCTATACTTGCCCAACTGGCCCTAAGGAATGGTAACAAAGAACTAGCGCGGGCATACACTGGGCGCTTCGGTCTTACCAGTAGCTTTTTGGGAGAGTTAGGCCATAAACTCGGCTCACCAGTGGAGACGGCACTCCCAGAGGCCATCCTTCCGGGATCATTTCAACTTATGAGTGTCGATACCCCGGAAGGCGAGAAGTTCGTCGGCACGCCGTATGACATGGACAAAGTAGGAAAGCTGCTCATAGCTAAAGCGGATAAGAAGATAATTAGCCAAGAGCAGCTGCTAGATGTAATGCTTATACTCGATGATCCATACAACCAGAAATATATGCAGGATCTAAAGTATGCAAGCGCATTTGGGCTATTTCTGGACACCATTTCCGAAATGCGGGATAACAAGATATGGATACCTGGCCCAGAGTTTGGTGGGGCGGGTATACCAGGACCGCTTCTGATGTCTTGGCTTGTAGGTCCAAGACCCCGCTATGATTCCCCCACTGAAGTGGGCATTATGGAGGCGCAAAAGAGGTACGGTGAAATACGCACGGAAGTGGACGGTCTATTTGCTACCGGTTCAGCGGAAGACGCGCAAAAGGGAAGGCAGATAATGAGGTCGTTCTGGACCGACCCTGCGAACGCCAAATATTCCAATCTCTTGATGTGGCGAAATACAGGTCACGACCTACTGGCGTCATATGCGTGGAACGTATTGTCGCGTACTGGTCCCGGCATGGTAGACAATAAAATAAAAGGTTCAGCTGGCGCTGATATTAACTACGAATTGTTGCGTGAGTTTTATGATGTCGGGGGGATACCAGAAGACTGGGACCAGCTGGAACAAGATACCTTTATGACTGACATGATGAAGCTCGGTGCTGTATTACAACTACCTGACCTGCCGACGCGGAACGAATGGAAAAAGGCAGCGGACGAGCGTACCAAATTGGTGGAACAAGCATATGTCGGCGTTGACCCGCAAACCATCAAAGACTATGAGAGATTTATATTTGACAGGGATAGCATTCGGGGTGAAATTAATGACTGGATAGCAGCGCGACCGCAAGTAGAATTACTGGAAGACAAGATAATAAATCTAGTGATGAACCATAAGTTGGTGGCATCGTACTATACCAGTCAGAAAATGGTTACGGATTACTACATGCGCTTGTGGGAGATGGAACATCCTGAAGGTTATGAGGCGCAAAAGTTCTACTACGAACACGCGGACTTTTATGGCAAAGAACGTGCTGATGCGTGGAAAAAGAATGAAGGCCTTGATAGGGTCATAGCCGAATATTTTGATGCTCGGAGCGAGTACATGAATACGGGCCTAAGAGATGCCGTTCGCAATTTCGAGAACAGCCTACCAGATACACGCTTATGGGATTTTCGTGATGATGTATCCCCAGAGGGCAATATTTGGACAGAGAATGTCAAAACTCTGGAATTAGAGCAGCGTAATCCTGCGGTGGCTCTCGAAGAGGCAGACATGGGCGGGATGCCTAGTGATGCCCATCGTGCTGCTTACGACAGAAATAAGGACTTGTCTACCGAGACTTGGATGGACACACTGAAGCCAGATTACGATATAGGCTTTGGGCAATTCATTGATGACAATGATATTAATCAAGCACTCTGGAATCAGTATGAGGAAATATCGCTGTTTGACCGGTTCCCTGTTAGCGCAAAAGGTGTGCCAGGAATTGTGGCTTATGTACAACAGAATGGCGGTGGAAGTATAAGGGAAGCAATGATGACCGAGACTATGGGGGGTAACTTCACCAAGGGCCTCATGGCTTGGCGTGTTCTCGGTACTATCCAAAACTTACCGCATGAGGAGTTAGAAAAACTCAAACTACAGTATCCAGAGCTGTCAGACGTTGATATGGTGTACTGGGCGCTTTATGGTGAAGCGGAGCCAACTCTAGGTATTCTGCTAAAGAGTATGGGGCTTAGTGGTAGTGTGAGTGTTGACGGAAAAGCCAAAACTAATAAGGTGTCTGGTATTACGGCATTAACACCAGAACAGGTCTTCAAAAAAGAGGACATATTCGGCAGTCTGGTAATAGATGAGGACAACAAATTTCTTGACACAGGTGACGTTCACGAAGTGGTAAGACGAATTGCTGACCAGTATATCGAGCCGGGTATTGAGCGGCAATACGAAACTCACCATGCCTTGCTTACGGCGTTGCGGTTTGCTGAAGCCGATGCTCTTTATGAGTCTAATCCTAATATCGAGAAGTTCACGTTACTTAAGGAAATGGTCTTTGATAATTTCAAGGCCGCCTCGCTCATACCCGGTAGTGATAAGTGGGTCAAGTTCAGGAAGGAAATGGATAGCACGCTAAAGACGGGTGGCATTGAGGCTTTGCTGAAGCTCATAGACGAGAAGGGCTTGAAGGCGGTCAAGGGTCTGGTCAAGGATGTGAAAAAAGGCGCTAGGATAACCAGGACACCAAGGACAAGGAGTAGCAGGGGCAGAACAACACGCTCTATACTGCATGACTTCCATGCCTTGAGGACAGGGGCAATAGAGGCTACGCAACGACGTCAGGCACAACGACGTCAGGCACAACGACAGCAAGTCCCGCTGGAGCAGGAAGCACCGAACCTGAAGCCGTGGCTCTCGATACATGCCAAATGGACACAGGAAAAGAACCCGATGCTGGTCATGCTGATGGACTATTTCGACCTTTCGGCCTATGCAAGACAGGCGCATTTACAGCGTAATCCTGACCTAGCCCGTTGGCTGTCTACCGTACCGGCAGCACAATTAGCGGCCATAGAGCGGGCCTATTACATCTGGGCGCAACAGACGGGCAGGTTGACCCCCCGCCAGGAGCGCAGGGTGAGCCGATCCAGACCTGCACTAGCGTCTACTCTGAGGGTATATAAACCCCGCGGCGAAAGGGCGGGGATATAATTATGTGTAAGTCACTTATGCTATAATAAGTGGTGCAGTAAAAAAACTGAATATAGGAGAGTGTACCGTGGCTGAAACTACGAACACCGTACAAGCGGACGAGGCTGAAATCGCTGAACCACAAGCGCAAACGGCTAAATCTGAAACTACGGAGGAAACCGTACCAGCGGCCCCAGCTACCCCTGATACGGACACCATTCTGGAAAACAAGCGCAGGCAATGGCTATCGGAATGGAATCAATCTAAGGACAGGGAGCTGTCAAAGGTTCACCAGCAGTACCAGGCGCGAGAACGCGCCCTTCGGTCGCAAGCAAGACACCGGCTGGAGCAGGTGGGCGATGAAGACGCTGGGGCTTGGGAAGAACAACAGGCTCTCGGCGAAAAAGCCGCCGCCTACGACGCCATGCAGCAACAGGCACAGGCGTGGCAGGCGTGGAATGACTACACCGTCCAGATTGCAACAGCTTATGGTCTGAAAGCGAACGATGCGCGTCTGGCAAATGCACAAAATGCTGAACAGCTAGTCTCGCAGGCCAAGAACGCGATGGCAGAAGATGCCAAAGCGGAGCGAAAGCAAATGCGGGACGAAAAGGCTCAGACCAAAAAGGATGCCCTGGCAAAGAAAGCCGCCAGTGGTGACCTGGACAGTCTGAGTGGCGCACCTGCCGGAAAGGTGGGTGACCTACGTGATCAGTATGACCGTGCGAAGAAAGAAGTTAGGCGCGGAAACGTGATTGGACACACCGAGTTACGGATGAAATACCGTAAACTCGGACTAGATATATAGGAGAAATAAGACATGGCTGCTATAGACAGTCCGATTACTAGCTATTCGGATACTACTCCGCACAAGCGCGTAATTACGGACGTTATTGACCTGATTGACCCGACTGACGCTCCGGGCATTGAAGCTCTCGGTGGTCTGGACGGTGCCAGCTCGAAATTCCGTTTCGTGAATGGAAAATCCACGAAGATGGAATGGCTTGAGGACACCCACGCACCACTCACAGATGCCATCAATGACGCCAGCAACATCGATAACTCACAAGTCACGATCACTGTGGACGACGGCTCCATTTTCCAACCGGGGCATATCATCCTTATTGAGAGTGAGCAGATGTGGGTAAGTAGTGTCAGCTCCAACGTCCTCACGGTAGCAACCCGACCATATAGTGGTTCGGCAGCTACCCATGCTGACGACACCACTGTGACGATCGTGGGAATTGCACGGTTGGAAGGTGACGACTCTGACGCAGTGGCGTTCACTGACCGCACGGTTGGCTCGAACTACACCCAGATATTCCATCAGGAGATCAAGGTTTCGAGAACTCAGAACCAGGTTTCCCAGTATGGTATCCCTGAAGAGTTCGAGTATCAGTCCAACAAGGCTGTTCCACAACTGATGCGACTTGTCGAAAAGCAGATGTACCTCGGCGCCCGCAAAGCTGGCTCCGCTACCACGCCGCGTGCGTTTGGTGGTTTGGGTACGTTCGTTACCGACAATACCCTGGACTATGGCTCTGCCATTACCCAGGCAAACCTGGAAGACACGATGGAGTTGGCTTACAACGATGGCGGCTCACCGAGCATAGCCCTCTGTTCGCCGGCAAACATGCAGGTCATCAAGAACATATATGACGCAACAACCTTCCTGCGTGTTGAGCGCACTGAAGACACCATCGGTATGGTTATCCAGAACGTGATGACCCCGTTTGGTGAACTCAAACTGGTTATGGACCGCTGGGCGCCTGCGAATACAGTGTATTTGCTTGACCCAGAGCGTGCGGGATTCGTTACATACTTCCCGTTCACGTTCGAGCCACTTGCCAAGGTAGGTGACTACGAGCGCGGAGAGGTTGTAGGCGAGTTCTCGCTGTGTGTGCGGATGGACAAAGCACACGCCGCCCTGACCACATAAGGATAGGAGCGTAATATCGTAAGACTGCGTGGAGGCCGGTTATGTCGGTAATGCAAACACGACCCGTGTTCTTGTGTCGCCGCTGTAATCGGCCTCTCGCAGTTACTCATCTATCCACTGTTCAGCCAGATCCCGATGGGCGCCTGTTGCACGACATGATGTCCAATCTGCATAAGATCGCACTGTGTAAGGATTGCCGGAACCAACGCAACTGGTACGCCCAAAACGATAGGATCGAGGACTGGGAGGCGGGCAGACCGTGACCGTAAAGGTTGACGTAGGCATAGCTTGCTCCAAGTTCCAGTCCAATAACTGGTGGCAGCCGGTACTGACGCAGTTAGTCTCAGTTGCCCAGGAAGGTAAGATAGAGATCGGCAGGGTACATGCTGTTAGCAGCGCACTGCCGGACTACAACAAGAACTACATCCTTGATGACCGTAGACTTAGCCGTACCGACC
>Ga0208553_1000653_pt1 | contig 12332 bp, 18 predicted proteins | sample 6_EtaG_FD_184079 | JGI IMG/M metagenome (GOLD analysis project Ga0208553, IMG submission 184079) | Marine viral communities from the Subarctic Pacific Ocean - 6_ETSP_OMZ_AT15160 metaG (SPAdes) (version 2) | ecosystem: Environmental > Aquatic > Marine > Oceanic | place: Pacific Ocean | collected...
TTTTTCGTGTTGCCTCATTATTTTTTTATCTTTTGAGTTCGCCTGTTTCAAATCCTTTTTAATTTGTTGCACTTCCTTTATGAGATTCTCCAGATCAATCTTCATCTTGACTTGATTAGTAATTACTTCTTTTGCTGATTCTGCTTCATAGAATTTATATAAAGTTTCTATTTTTGAATTTTGAGAACTTAAAAACCATACAAAAGTTCCGAATTGAATTGCGATTGCAAAAATAACTCCAATGTTAAATTTATTCATTGTTCAATCGCCATAACAATTAATCCCCCAACAAACCAAATGGCATATATAGTTATGACCATTTCCATTTATTCATTTTCTCCCCATTTAAAATCCTGTTGAACTGATATGGTCATAGAGTTTTTAGTTTGATCCTTTTCATCATTCGCCTTGTCAATGTTGCTCATAGTGTTGGAAACCTTAACAGAAGTTTTGCTGGGTTTCATTCCTAAAGTGCAACCCCATACGGAAAACAATGTCAGACTAATCATCAATGATCTTAATAATGTGTTTCTTGCCATCTTCTTTCCATACTTCCGTTATCGCCATCACAGGTTTACATTCCAAACGAGGTGCGTTATTTCCCATATTTCTTTCTGAAACTCTTTTTGCTTTTAAACAAGCTGATAAGCTATCATAGTAGGTATGCTCTTTCATTTCAATGCCTATGAACATTAAAAGACCAATGACCAACTCTTGCATTAATTGTTTCCATTCTTGTTTTCACGAACTTTGTCTTTTAAACTTTCAACATCTTTTTGAAGTTTCAAAACTTGGTCTTTTAGGAAATCTATATTTAGGCGATTATTCATCATTGATTCTATTGATTTTGTTATTTTTTCAAGAGAAGTCGCATTATGCTCGATAAGCATATAGATTTCTAGATTCTTGGGTGTTTGCTCTGCCTTTTTTAAAAGGTCGGCAGACATTAATTCATCTTTTGTCTCTAATGAAGTTAGTCTTGAGGTAATTTGGGTATACGCAAAAATAAATGAACAAATTAGAGCAATTATTCCAATCATATTTTTGATCGGCATTGCGATATTGGTTTTGTCCGATATTATATTCGCAGTTTGTGGTTTCTCTGCCATTGGTCATTGTTCAGTTATTGCAATCAGGGTGTGTGCAATCTTCCTTTAATTTTGGCATTTATCACTCATTGTTTTTATTCTTTTTTTTTCATCTTCAGGCAGCTCCTCTTTCAGAATTGCTCCGTAATGCTTTTGCAATACTTCCTGATTTTGAAATTCAATGGTCAGTTGCATCTTCCTTTGAGCAATTTGTTGAAGTTGACTGAAGGCAACCTTGCCCTTGTCATTCAGCTTCTTTTCATCATAGTCCTTGTTGTCTATCGTTATCATATTATGCGTTCTCCAATGCCGTTACTTTAGTTTCCAAAGTTTCAATTCGTGTTTGTGCTTCCTGCAATGCCTTGATTGCCTTCATGTAAAGAACGGAATATTTAACTCCTTTAACTCTTTGACCTTCAGTAAATATATCTTCATATCCAGTAATATTATCATCTTCATCTTTAATAGCTTCTGCTCCATTATCTGCTGTTCCAGAAATAACTGTTCCAAAGTCAGAATGTATTTTTGCGTGGTCTTGTTGAGGTTTAGATTCTTTTACTAAACCATTCATTTCAGCAGTTTCTAAATCTTGTGCTATAACACCAATATGTGTTCTGTCAGGATATGCAATTAAATTATAATTCTTAATTTGAAGTTCTTTAATATCATTCCATTGTGAATTAGCGTCAGTAATATTTTCTTTTAATCTTTCATCTGATATCGCTCCATAACTATTATTAGTATTTTCTGCATCACCATCACCCATAAATCTTAATTGACCTGCATTACCAAAATGTTCTGTTACAGTACTACCACCGTCATAATTTGCCGAAGTGCGAATTATACCATTACTTGCAATTTTTATACCAAAATTAGAGGCATTAATAGTTGTGGTTGTAGTTCCTACAAGAAGATTAGCAGAACTATCAATACGCATTGCTTCAGCAGCGTTAGCAGTAAATTGCATATAGTTACTTCCGTGATTGTAAGCAATTTTACCAACGTCATTATCATCACTATCTCCAAAATGAATCCTAGCTTCGCCATTTGTCGCATTTAAAATAGTCATTCCAGCACCTTGACCAGAAGTTCCTTCTTCAAGAACTAAATCATCCGCATCAGCAGATACACTTCCACCACTGTCAGCGTACTCAATATGAAGCTTTCCTAGAGGAGCAGTTGTACCAATACCGACATTTGTCGTACCTGTTGGAATTGAGATAACAGTTCCATCTGCATCATTTTTTATCGTTACATCGCTTGTTGAACCTTGTCCTGTAAGGATTAATCCTTCAGCGGCTGTGTACCCAATAGCCGCATTATCACCAGAAGAAGTGTCACCAGAAGGCTCAACAGTTCCAGTTACAGCTAAAGTAGTTCCGTCAAAAGTTAAGTTTGTTTCTGCATCTAATTCTGTAGTTGTGCTTCCAACAGTAACCAATTCATTTGCTGTTGGATTATTTAAAGCTGTTATGGGTGCTGAATCTGAAAAATTAACTGTGTTCGCTGAAGTGTCTATTGTTGCAAAAGTAATGTCATCAGAACCATCGTGAAAATACAATGTCCAAGTTGTTCCTGATGGTGTGTTTGTGTCCAGCCAGAATTGACCAGCGAATTGACTTGATGGTGCTGATGTTCCAGAGTTAGTGGTTGATATTGCGGAAAGCGCATTATTGATGTCTGTTCTTGTAGCTGGAAAGCCCTGATTGGCTATTGAATAATCGTGTTGTGCCATATTTGATATATACCTTCAATCAATTCATTATACAATCTTTTTACGATTTATTGTTGCATCCCTATTCCATTGGCCTGATAATCAAAAGTCCTGTCAACAGTATTTCCACCACTATCAAAAAATTCAATCGTGAATCCTGTTCTGCTTTTTGATGTCACAGTGAAAAAATCTCCCGTACCCATATTTTGTCCTATAACTGTCAATGAAGGGGTTGAATAAAACGCTGATGAAAAAGTAATTGTCTTTCCTGATGTGTCCGTGGTGCTTGATATGTTTGACCCCCTGATTGTCATTTTCGGCAAGGATATTTTAACTGATAAATTATTAATTTTTGGCGTGGCTGATGAATCCGATGAAGTTAAAACAGCCTTGAATTTAACCGCCCTTGTAACATAATCACCAGCTTGAAAATTAGTAAAACTTGAAAAATTACTTCCGTCTGTTGATGTGGCTATCTGTAACTGAACATTTGTTGCAACAGAGGCGTTCGTGGCTCCGTCAAACAATCCTGACCTAGAATCAAAATTGCCACTAGCGGAATCAAAGCTGTCAACATAATCTAAATTATCCACATTCAAATTATTCAGCAGAACCTTGAACTTATAAGTGTTTGAAAGATCAAAAGCGGTTGCAAATGCGTAACTTCCTGAACTTACAACTGTTGAATCCCCCCCATCAAACAATCCATCCGCATCATCAAAATCGCCAGAACCAGAATCGAACAATCCTGTATTTAAAATTAAGGCGTTGTCCACCACTGTGCAATTTGTTTTAGTGCCTGAAAAAGCTGTTTCTTCTGTTATGGTTTGGACAGATTCCATTATTTCTGAAAATACCTGTTGGGATATTATGGTATTTGCGGAATTTGATGATCTGATTCCAAATTTGTCAACAGCCTTGATGTAATAAGTTCCCGTACCGACAAAGGGGCTTGTGACAGAAGTTGCTGGTCTTGCTATTCTTGGCACAAGCAAGATTGTATTCGCATAGACTGTGTTTGAAGTGCTTGAACTGAATCGTATTTCATAAAAATCCAAGTCTAAATTGCTTACCGCGTCAAAGGTGTGGTTCAATTTATCACCGACAACATCTATCGCATAATTCGTAACATCATCAGGCGGAGCAAATGCGGCATTTACATCGTGACTGGCAGTTGCGAATCCGCTTTTAACGCCAAGAGAGTTTATTGCTTTGCATCTGACATCATAGATGACACCTTCCTTGACAGGATATTTTTCCACAATTTTATTTGAACCTCTGCTCATCAACCGATAACTGCTGGAAGTGGATTCCTTGTATTCAATCTCAAATTGATCTACAAACCTATCCGTGCTTGTGATGTTCACTATTAATTTGGAAACCACTGAACCATCAAACAATTCAAATAATTCATCAGAAAGTGATATGGCTGGTGTTTGAACGGAATAAGGATTGGGTAAGTTTGTGTCTGGTATTTCTTCGGCCTCTGTTTGTGTTCCAAAAGTATAATCCAAATCTTGATGTTCTGATAAGGTCAAGCTGACTGACATGTCAGCGTTTAAAACCAAGCCTTGCACCCTGAAATCCTTTGCGCTAAAGCTGGGAGTGGCGTGAGTGATTGCCACAATGTCGCCTATGGCTAATTCCATTGCGTTGCCATCTGCCTTGACAACAACATCTAAACTTGATCTTGATCTTCGTAGAATGATCTCTGCCATCTCCCTCGCTTGGTAGGGATTGGTCAATGTGGGAAAATCAAATCTTCCCTCTAATAATAAATCACCATCAGCAGTTTTCATTGTTGCGTGTCGATCTGCAAATGCCTCTGCTGAATCATCAATGGGTGGAAATTGCACTTCGTCTGATTGCCAATTCTTATCTGGATTAATGAAATTGACCAGAACCCTGTTGTATCGTGAATTTTTATTCTTACTAGCAACTGTTATTCCACCGATTATGTTATCCTCTGTCAATGTGATTGAGGAACTGCCTGTCGATTCTACGATTATTTTATAAAAACCATAAGTGAAGTTCAGTATGCCTCTGCAACCTTTTATGATCTCCTTAACATTGTCAATCGCCTTGCGTGAAGTGTCTACAACTGCGTGGCTGTTCATCAAGTCAATTTGACTTGCTCCTGAATAGGGAGTGATATTAACATCGCAAACATCACCAGCAGTCTGCCAATCAGCGAAATTAGAATCAAAATAACCATTGGCTATGCCCATTCCAAAACGAGTGTTTCTTAAATAATCCAATAGTTGATAAACAGGATTGTCGGAATATTCCCAAGTGGAAGTCGTGTCAGCCCTGTGTGATCCGCTTCCCCCTGTGATTGAGCCATCTAAATTTGGATTGTATATTTTTTTTCCCTTAACGATTGCGTGTATGGTTGGCAAACTTCCAAAAGCATCCCTGTTCCAAGTGAACTTGAATGCCAAATAAGCCAACCCCCTTAATCTGTGACTGGAAGTCCAGTTATCTAATCCACCAACTGTCGTGTCATAAGTTTGTGTGTCCGTGCCATAGTGAGGAATGACTGTGATTAAACTTGCTGGGCTAGAATCCTCATCCGTAGGGTCAGCTTTATAATAATTTGAATCGCTTGAATCAACTGTCCTGCTTGTGCCATCAGCCAAGTCACCACTCCAAGTTACAGCGTTGTCATTAACATATATGGTTGAAACATCATCTATCTCCCCTTCGCTTAAAACCATTATTAAATAAAGAAATTCATTATCAACGCCCGAAGTTTCTAGGAAAATTACATTGCCACCCACCTTTCTCGTTCCATAAATAATCGGTATCGAGGCGTTGGCAGAAACTTTATTCAACAAAACTCCCTTTGCTGTTTGGTCTGGTTGATTATCGCCAAAGTCTGGAATTTCAGGCATTGGAATAATCCAACTTATGACATCTTCAACAATATCAACAATGATGTCTATGACATCTTCAATAATATCAATAATATCGTCAATAGGATTCCAGCCACCCATTAGCTTAATCTCCAATTAGCACCCATATTTTCAAAACCCAATTTTTCAAAAAGTTTATCGGCATTAAGTTTTGAAGTTATGGATAATAAAATAGGGTCATTATCTGCAACTTTTTTTATCATATCTATCAGTTGTTTCATTAGTTGATAATTCCTGTATTTTTTTACAATATAAATTAATTGAATGATCATTACTTGTTGTTTACTAAACCAATATTCAGATTTATTAAACATACAAACACCAATCAATTTGTTATCATCATCTAAATTTTTTATACAAATTATTTTTCCTTTTTTTAGAATTGTTAAAATAAAGGTATTTACTTTTTCCCTATCTGCTTTTGGAAAACCACAATCTTCTAATTCCTTTTCTTTATATTTTTTTAACATACTTATTATTTCGGTAATGTCCTTTTCTGTTGCTTGATAAAAATTACAACTAGGCATCTGATCTTCCCCACCTTAAATCTTTTACAGTTAAAGCTGAAAACTCCATTCCCTTGTCGCCACTGAAAAATCGTTGTTGTGAATTATCAGTTGTCGTTCTTCCAGCGTGTTTATCAAAATTCCCCCAATGAGAAGTGACATTCAGAACCAGATTGGCTGTTTCGGTTGAATCAACAATCCTGTATTCATCTATCGTTCCGAAATACAGTAAAAAAGGATCGGCAATCAGGGCGTTTGAACTGTCCAAGAAACCTCTCCATATTTTAACATCTGCATTGATGATGTTTTCACTTAATGCTATGGAAACAAACGCTTGATCCACTGCTGATAAGGAAATGCTTAAAGAGTTTTTTGTCGGAGTGTTTGATTCGGATATTCCTGTAATGCCCTTTAAATGTCCAGAGGCGGTATAGGTTTGTGAACTTCCGCTTACGCTTGAAGTTAAGGGAAAACCACAATTCGTTAAATATAGTGGAGTGGCGAATCCAATGTAAAGCAAAATGACAGGATTAATGTTTCCTGTCGCCAATTCCGTCTTGACATCATTCGATAATCCCCTTGCCATTATATCGCCTCAATTACATCGAACTCAAACTTAAATAATGGAACACCATCAGAATTCGCCTGACCAGAGGTGAATTCCTGTATGTCGCTTGTCAAATGAACTGTGAAAGGAATCGAATCATAAGTGACAGAACTGTTATTCGCTAGAGCAGTTGTTAATGGGGGTTCTATCGTGACTGTTCCGCTAGAACTGGAACTCGTTACATCAGTAACAACCATATAGACTTTTGAATGTGCGAATTTTATGAAGTCACCAGCTTTGAATCTTCCAGCACCATCACCAGCAAATGCATCCATCGCAATCGTAGTGTCGGCAACTGAATGAGCGCCATTGATTAAAACTGTTCCTGTTTCATTTCCTGTTGCGTTCAAGTAGCTTGGGAATGTAATTGTAAAACTTTCCTTTTGTGATCGTTGTTGAACGATGAAAGCCATAATGGGTTGAAAGTTCGCCCTCGTCATCAAAGGGTAGGAAACTGTGAAACTCCATCTCTGACCATCAATTTGTCTCCTATAGGTTTTTCCACTATCGGTTTGACTGACTAAAGTCTTTTGATTACTCTTAATATTAAAAGCTGTAAAATCTACATTTGGTAATGCACCACTCATACTATCGCCATCCTACCTTTTTCATTAACAGCACTATTAATCATATTAACTATGACACCTCTGCTATTAACTAATAATTCATTAAATCCTCTTGCGTCAACTGTATTAATATTAAAGTTAACTGTTACTGCTTTTCCTAATTGGTTGTTCGGTATTATTTCCCCTGATTGATTCGGTACAAACATTTCTTTTCCAGATTCTCCAACCATATAAGGTCTATCTTTTTGAACAGGGCCACCCAATCTTCTTCCTGTGTATTCCTGTCTTGCTATTGTAGCCACTTGAACCGCACCCAAAGCACCAATGCCAAATGCCAAAGGTATTCCAAATGGCCCTAATTTTAAAGCCGCCGTTACACCAGCCGCAGTATTCATTATTGCTTCCTTAATCAAAAGAGCTTTGTTAATCATAAACATTTGCTTATTGTTTTTTGCTAGTTCGCTAATAAGTTCACGACCTGTCGCTTTTGATAAATCTTTTATCTGGTCATTTGTAAGTTCTTCCAATCTTAATTCATTAAATTTCTTTTCCTTAATCAATGCTAAATTTTTGTCATAATTCTCTTTTTGTTGTTGTAGTCTTTCCCACTCTAGTTTTGCCTCTTTCTTAATTTGATCCCTTCTCAATTCAAGCAAATCATCTCCTAATTTTTTTTGCAGAGTTATAATTAAGTTGTTTAATGTTTCTGTTTGTTCAACAGTTATATTTTCATTTTCTTTTAAAAATTTTCTAATAAGATTTGTTTTGTCATTATATCGTGCCACCAATAATTGTTTTTCTGTTAAAACAAATCTTTGAAGTGCTATGATCTGTTTTGTAAATTCTACAGGTTTAACTTCCTTTGTTGTTTCAGCTTCGGAAACTTCTGATGTTGCTTTTGCTAATCTTTCTAGTTGGTCTATTGCTAATTGTATTTGTAATTTTAATTCATCATAATATTCTGGTGTCAATAATTTAGTTATTTTTCCAGCAAAACCCTCCTCCAAATCATTTAATTGAAATTCTAATATTTTTAAGTTGAGAGCTATGTTTTCTGTTGCCTCGCCTAATTCTTTTGCCTGTTCAACACCAAAGAAGAAAAATGTAGATAATTGTTTGGCATCAGCATTAAAAAGTTCCAATAAAAAAGTAAGGTCTTCTATGGATTTTTTATAAGTATCTGTTATTTTTGTTAAATCACCCAATTTAATAATAGCTTGATCAAAGGCATTGGAAAAAGCTGTTTCAAGAGAATTGATTGTTGCATCCATTTTCCCAAATTCTTCATCAATGATGGTTGCATTTTCAAACATTTCAAACATCACATCTGCTGTAAGTTGTCCTGACAATGATAGTTTTCTTAATGCTCCGACACTAATTCCTGTCTGTCTTGCCATAATGGATAATGTTCCACCAATTCCCTCTACGATTGATCTGAACTCATCACCTCTTACAGTTCCAGAAGCCATTGCTTGACCAAACTGCCTGATGACAGCTTGTGCTGTTGCTGTATCTGCACCAGCGAGTTGTAATGCTTTGGATAGTCTTTTTGTTACAAGTAAAACTCTGTCATCAGCATAACCCAATTCCTCTGTGGAAACTCTTAACTTTGTGAATAAATCAATGGTTTCGGCTAATCCTGTTCTTGTTTCACCTGCCGCAGATGTTAAAGTTCTAAACCTAGCTTCTAATTCTTCCTGTGATTTTGTAACTAATTTTAATCTGTTTCGTAGATTTTCAAAAGTAGCAGTAGTTGTTATTATTCGTTTAAGAACAATTCCAGTTCCAAGTCCAATCAAAGCTGTTTTTAAACTTAATATGGAAGCACCAACACCTTTTACGCTTTTTTTAGTTTTAGATAATTCTCGCCTCGCTTGTGCGCTATTGGCGGTAATTTTAATTTTCATCTGTTCAGCCATTATCTAACTTTCGCCTTTTGTAGTTTTTGTTGTCGCTTCAATTCATCATTTTGGATTTCAAAATAAGCCAACCACATACTAAACTCAAAAGAGTCCATTTGCAATATTTCGCTGATGGTCTTGTGTAATTTTTCGGCTATGAACATAATGGCTCTTATCTCGCCATCATTTTTTATTTTTTTTTAATGTCTTCTATCGTGGGTGGAATTAAAATTTGATTAGCCAAGTCAATAACCATATCTGCTTGTGCTTTTCTTTTGAAAAATTCTTTATCTTCAACATCAAACATCTTGTTACCATCTTTGTTTTCACATTTGGCAACGATAACATCAATGGCTGATAATATGGGATTGTCGTTGTTACGCATTTTATTGCGTTCAAGAATATTATAAGGTTTAACAAAAATGGCTTTGTTTCCATTAAAACCCCATTCAGGAATTTCAATTTTTTTAATGGGTAAGTTATCCCAATGCTCTCTTATACCTATAGTATAATCTTTTTTTTCAGCCATTAAATGTTAAATATTAAACTGTTCCTCTGGTTAATGCGCCTGTTAAAGTTGCATTAAAACTAGCTTCAATAATACCATCAGTTGGAATGGAAATAGAATTACTACCAATCAGCCAAGTGCCTGAAAAATAATAATCGCCTGAATCAGCACCCTCTGGATAAAGATTTAATGCTACTTGTGAACCCTCGATAATAGCGATTTGTCCATTCGTATCAGTTTCATCCCACCAGCATTCTGCAGAAACAGTAGCTCCCTTTTTACCAATCTGATAACTTCTTGAAGTATCGGTTAATGTGGTGTCCTCTATTAATTCTGCAGTAGTATCAATAGTAAAACTTCTCAATTCTGCTACAACATTAGAGCCAACCTTAACAACGCCAGAAACACCTGTGTGATTAGCCATTTTTACTCCTTATCTTTCTTTGGGGTTAATTTTAGTATTTTAGGAGTATCAACTTTTGATGTCTTTGTATATCCCATTTTTAAATAATATTCTTCCATATCTTTTGTCACCTGTATGGTATCGCTAGAATTTGGCAATTTTAAAATAATTGTTCCATCACTCATAAGTTTTACTCCTATTTATTTTTATAGTTTTTATTACACATAGTCAAAATAATTTTTTATATTATGATGTTCCTCTTGTATATTGATAATCAACCCTTACCACAATTCTCACACCACCATAAGGAAAAATTACTCCCTCATCTGTATTCGCTTCAACGATTTGTGTATTCAAGGCATTACCAGCCCTACTAATATCATTATCCAAAGTTTCTTCCACAACCTCTATGAGTTGGTTTCGTAATGTATCAATATTGCTTGTTGTTCCTTTGACAAATCCAACAATAACAAAATCTATCGTTCCCTGTTTTTTTCCTGTTCCGACATCGCCTAAAGTGATTACCTCTCTTGTTTCATCTCCTGTTTGAACATAACAAGCTGGGAATTGAGCATTGGATAATTCCTCTGGATCAAATGGCTCTCTAGTGATCTTTTTAAATTCAATAGGACTAGAAACTGCGTCCAGCTTTGTAATTATGTCACTCGCTATGTCTTCTCGTTCACTCATCTCTTAATACCTGAAAATCTTCTAAAATCTTTTTCAAATCTTCTAACCATTTTTTTTCTATCCACTCTGCCAATGCTAAAAAAAGGTCTTTCAGGCAATCTACCAACTCCTGTATGATGACCAAACGCCTTTTGTGCCTCTGCATTTCTTAAAAAAAATATTTCTCCTGTTGATCTGCCAATTACTCTTGTTGATATATCGCCCAACATTTGTCCTGAATAAAATAAATCAACAAATTTATTTTTCTTATTTTTAAATTGATCTGACTTTTTATACATTTCAGAATATCTTGCGAATGCGCCACCACTTGGCTTCTCTCCCCTTTTCGTCTTTCTGACAATTTGCTGTCTGCCAAAAATTGCGGCTCTCGCCAATGCCTTTTTAGCGGCTCTTGGAAACTTGTTTATTATTTTTGAAAATTTATTTTCTAATTTTATTGAATTAGAAGTTATATTGATTGAAGCAATCATTATCTGACAAGGCGAAGTGAGTGCATAGATTCCTTTTCACTATCAGCGACTGTGCCTCCAGCGTCTTCATCATATTCTACACCATCTCGTAAAACTTGTTGAAATTCCTCGTTGTATCTGTCTTTATAAAAATCTATTTGAACTTGGAAAGAATCCTTTTCAGTATCATTTTTCCATTTAGTAAGCTGTGGAAAAATATAATAAGCCAACGCCTTGTAAACAACCGCATAGACCCATTGGCTGTCGGTCAGCTTACTGTCCGTCATTTCAACAGAAGTGACTTTTGTAATGTCCTTGTATCTAACTTGATGTCTGTATCGCTCCCACCATTCAGCACGAATTTGCCTTAAAACATCATCTTCCGCTAATTGCAGTTGATCATCAAAATCTGTAATGCCGAAACCAAGAATATCTGGTTGTATCTTTTGTAAATGACTACTTGCGACTGAAAATTGGGTGGTTGCCATTTTATTTCACCAGTTTTGGTTTAACTGATTTTTTCTTCTTTGGCTTTTCTTCAAATAAACTAAAACCCCTTGCTATGAAGTGTGATTGATTTTTTTCCCAATCAATTCTTCTGCGTTCAATGATCTTGTCGCCTCGTTGCAGTTTAATCATTTCCGCATTACCTGTCTTGCCACTTGTTGTTATGTTTGAATCTATTACCATAAAATCCTCTTGTGTAAGAGGGGGATAAAACCCCCTCTAGTTAATTAATTTACAGTAAAGATGAATCCATCATTAACTCGACACCATAAGTATCGTGTAATTCTGAAACACCATAAACTGCTGTTGCCACAATCTCATCTGCTCTCAAACTCGCATCTCTTTGAGTTTCGATTTTAAGGTCTTGCATCATAGCAAGGCCCATTGCATCTCTGTGGAACAAAGCGCCTTTATAATCGCCTGTTGTACCTGTGTTAGAAATGTTTGAAGATTCATAAACAGGAACTCCAGCAACTCT
>Ga0208553_1000654_pt1 | contig 12323 bp, 24 predicted proteins | sample 6_EtaG_FD_184079 | JGI IMG/M metagenome (GOLD analysis project Ga0208553, IMG submission 184079) | Marine viral communities from the Subarctic Pacific Ocean - 6_ETSP_OMZ_AT15160 metaG (SPAdes) (version 2) | ecosystem: Environmental > Aquatic > Marine > Oceanic | place: Pacific Ocean | collected...
ATTCGGCATTTGGACGGGCGCGATCCCAAACGGTAGAATCTGTCCCGGATTCAACCTCAAGTTCACACTGTTCGGGAGATCGCGCTCGGCCTTGAACAGTGGCTTGTTAAATAAAGTGGAAGCATCCATCTTCTCATTCCACGTTTTCGTGAGGGACGCTTCAAACGGCGCAAGAATCTCGCACACACCACGGGGCGAGAACCAGCCGCCATCCGTGACCTCATATTTGCATGAGACAAATGGAGGATTATCGTGATCGAAAGGAACCTCCATTGTATCCCGCAACGGGATGTCGGGGGCTTGGGGAGAGAAACATTCCATGACCCACTTGCCGTCCTCGTCATGGGAATAAACCTCCCAAACAATCACTTGATCCTTATCTATCGAGTGAGTAATGCCTTCGCGTATTTCCTTATCGTACTTTAAATTATCAATAATACCCGAGTCCTCGATCTTTCCACTCTGAATCCTATCAATCGTACTCTCGCTCGTATCATAAAGCCCTGCCCGCTTGTAGGTTTCCAAGCTCATCGGCATTACCTGCGTGATCCGATCCGCTGTCCCAATCTCCTTCGACCAAGGCGGGACAATGATGTACATCGGGTCTATGGCTTGAAACTCCACCTGTTTCGTCTCGGGGTTCCAATAGGTCTTCATCACGCTATGCCCCGTCACCAACATATGATCGATCCAACTCATCACCTCAGTGGCGTAGTTGGTCTTCTCGTGCATCTTATAGCTGAACCAATGTTCGGCTGCTGTGGTGAATCCCGCCAGTTGACTTCGCATTGGTACAAAGGTAGCCAACACATCCAGCCCCATCGCCTGCTGGAAGAAGGCTGGTTTGAGCTTGTTGATGGTAGTATCTATGAGAGGGAAGTGTAGGTCAGATGCATTGGGCCAAGGCTTACTCTTTCGACGCAGCCCCTCATTGCGCATCTGATACCAAACGCCCTGCCGTGTCTCCCACGGGGAACGGCTCTTGATGTCGTCAAGGACAAGATCGTAGATATCGCTCATTTTTTCTTTTTCTTTGGTAACTTCTTCTTTGGAGTCTCACTCTCCCACTTCTTAGCCATCTTAGGCTTATTAGCGTGCATCCATTTCCGTTGGGCTTGGCTTTTGAGGGGCATTATCTGTTCCTCCCACGATTCCTGCCGCGAGGGGCAGCTTTACCCACCTTTAAATCTTCTTTGGTGGGCTTTAGATGGCCATTCTTATCGGGCATCTGTTCCTTGGATTTCTTTTCCTTAGCCATTAGTGATTGTCCCATTCATTAAACTCGTCCGGTTTGGGGTGTCTTACCTTCATCCTGCTCCATGTCGCCATGATCACCATCTCTGACCTTAGTGCATCATTAATACACCCATCACAGATGAATCCACCCACAGCCACATCCTCCGCGACAGCCCCACTAATCTCCTTACACACATAACACACCCTGTCTCTCGGAGGGACTGGCCTTATACTAGACCGTCTTAATGTCAACACTTTTCCTCTAATACCCTACAAACATACCATTTGGCAAGGAATCTTCTTCAAAACTTTCCTGCGCATCCCGCATCAACTCTTCCATTGTAGGGCGGGTAATGGCATTGAACCTCTCCCAACTGCCACCTATACCGCCTCCACACGAGATGCAACCCATGACCGCATCGGCCCTGTCGGGACTATCCAATCCCCGTGATTTCATCTTATCCTTGGACTCCACCCCAAGCTTTCCTGTTCGACTTACTTCCGAACGCCTCGTCACCATCTGCTGGTGCAGCATTCCGTCATCGGGTAAAAGTATCTCCCTCTTCTCAATCACTCTCGCTGCGGTGTGCCACATCTCCGCACTCCTGTTCGCATACCGATCATCAAAGGGGCGAGCACCGAAGTTGACGCGATGAATGTCGTACCCCGCATCCATCAACGCATCACACAACGGTAACCCCATTCCACCTTCATCAGCATACACTTCATCCTGCGACAGGTTGTTTTTCTTAATAAGGTTTATGATCTTACCAATCGTCGTGTTCGTATTCCGCTCACGCCAAGTGACCATCTCCATCACCTTGTTCCCATTCCTGTACGCAAAGACACACTCATCGCCGCCAGCGGCAAAGTCAATAAACGCAACCCGCATCCCCATCTGTAACTCGGGCGGGTTCTGCAAACATTCCTCAAGGCTTTTGAGGTTAAGAATTAATCCTTCCCCACTGTCATCCACAAACTCCCCATAGATCATGGAACGGATCAACGGACTGTTCTCACCGTACATCTCTATCTGTTCCTCAATCCAACCCTTCTCCAAGTGTGGACAGTCGAAGGCTGTCACTGTATGGCAATCCCAAAACTTCCTTTGCTTAGTGAACGCCTCATAGAAAGAACCCGCTGCTGCCCCCGGACTACTCATCACCAGCAACCTGCTCGGCTGACATCTAGCTATGGCTGTGAAGATGGGATCGGGAACTGTCTTGGCCTCATCCACTATCATCAACAAATTCTCTGTCGGCCCCTGCCTATGCCAACCCTCAAACTTCCCAGCATCATTCGTGCTAAACCCAATCGCCCTACTCCCATTCTGATAATGCAACTCATTGCTGGTAGCTCTCCATCCCTGCCCCAACCCACTAACATACTTCTTCAACGTAGGCCAAAGCTGACCCTCAACCTGCCGCCAAACGCCAGCAGTCGTTACAACCAAACTTTCGGGGAATCGAACCATGTGCCACAGAATTGCACTAGCCGCAACGATACTCGTCTTACCACTACCATTAGCCGCCTTCAACGCAACTTGGCATTCCTTCTCGTTCAAAGCCTCCAACACCTTCTTCTGCCATCCATAAGCGTCCATCCCCAAAAACATCTTGGGGAAGTTCTCCAACTGACTCGCCTCCTCCAAAGCATCCCTATCCTTGGCAATCCTCTCCAATGCCCTCTGAGACTTCTTCTCCGAGGGTGATAGCACAAGTGAAGGGGCAGGTGCTGTCTTGATCGACTTGCGCGGCAACATCACATCGCGCTTGCCCGACTTGGGCTTAGGGCCAGTCCTCTTGATCTTAGGCTGCTTAGGCAGCAGAATCAGTTTCTTCTTCTCAGCCACCTAGTTCCGATGCTTTATCCGCTCCGGAATCGAAGACAACTGCGAGAGCAACTCCGGTGAGATAGTGCTCGTCGCGGATCGAGTATCACTTTTAGTTGTCTTCGGACTCCAGTGCGGAAACCGTGACTGTAGGAAAGCCAATGCTAACTTTCCATCACGGCTCTCCATAATCTTGTTTATCAACGCTTCCTCAGCCATCGCCTGTGCAGCCAACATCTGCGCATTCAACTTGGGCTTATCCTTCCTAAGCTTATCAACCCGACTCGGACTAATCCCACAAGCCCCACACGCCGCAGTCAAACTCATGCCCCGACTCAGTTTATCTAGAAACATCTCAAGCGTTTCCCCCGTTAGATTCTTCTTAATTGAAATCTCCGCCATAGGTGCAAGATAGCATAAGTTGAAAATACGTCCAGTTTTTTAGTGGGGGTATATATATACACGATAGGCGCGGGGGTGGTGGCCCGGTCGGTGGTCATTTTCCCTTTTGGCTTATGGGCGGCGATCATGCAAGGTTGACCCCGTCAACCTTTTTGCTTTTGAGGAAAGAAAAAATAGGGAGGTGCTGCAACCAAACACCAATCTGCCGTTGCTATCGTCCAAGCTCGCCAAGGCTAGAAAGATTCTCATTCTAAGAGCTCTTAGCTTGTCACCATTGCCAACATCCATTTCAACAATCAAAACGCCTTACAACGCAACCTTGCGCCATTAAGGCATGCTTCCGCGCGGAGTTGTTTTAGATAAAGTTTATTCCCAAGGCAAATTAAACCTAGACAGATAGCACGTTAGATAGTAGTCTGTTTGTGTTGGCAGGGAAGCCAACCGTAGGTTGCCACCGCGAATTGACGCGGGAAGCTGGAAAGCGGGTATCCGAACTACGTTAAAAAAAGAAGGATGGTGAAGCAACTTCTAGCCTAGCTTCCGGCACAGTGAACAAAGGTTGACTGCGTCAACCTTTACAATGCAACAAACAAAATCAGAAAGAGACAAAAATGAAACAAGATATTGCAACTACTATTGATACGTTCGTAACCAGTGTTAGTGCCTTAAATAAGTACAATAAGACGGCACAAACCAAACTAAGCAAACTGCGTAACTCTATAAAAGACAATGCGCTTGCTGTGTTTGAAGCTGGCGGGACGTGGAAAGATTGCGTTAATGCTCTAGAAGAGACTGAAGAAAGCTTCAGTCAACAAACACTTGAAAAGTATTTCATCAAGTGGAAAGAGCAAAAAGCAATTGAAAACGGTGAAAAGGTAGAAAAGAAAAACGCGGGCGGGCGTAAAAACCCCGACATTGAGGCGGGCGAAAAGCAGGCAACTGAGTCAATGACGCTTGGCTATCCCACTACCTTAGAAGAGTCTGTCAATTATGGCGTACTCTTCGGCAAGCCAGCTATCGAAGCATCCATCAAAAAGATGCACAATGACGGTAACCCCTGCTTCGTTCCCGAATCCGCAAGCGATCTAGACAAGCAACTTGCTATCGTGAACACGCAAGAGGCGGTACGTCGCGCCAACGGCCAAGCCCGTGACGGCATAGCACGCGCTCAACGTGACTCGGCAAACATCGCCAAAAAGCTGCGTGAAACCGAAAAGATTGAAGCATAAAACACAAACCCCACCGGACTAAATCCGGTGGGGTTTTTTTGTGCCTATTTTTTGAGCGGCAAAATCCTTTGTCGATCAATATTGGTGAAATATGGGTGGCAACTAACATCTTATAGATACTTATAGCCTTATAATAAGATTGACAAGATGGGTGTTTTCTGATACAATGGTTGGTGTTAATGGGAAACCATTCAATGGCTGGCTAAGAAGGTTGACGATGTCAACCTTTTGGCTGGGGAAGGAAGGAAGTGAACGAGCAGGCAATTAAGCCACAAACGAAAGGACAAACTGATGAAATGGAAAACTTGGTTCAAGGTTTATAACGACACCAAATGGTACACCAATCAGATGGAATGGGACAATGAGTCGGAAGCTGTCGAGAATGCTAGGAGTAAATTCAATGGATGGACTCAAGCTCAAAGCTGGCTGGTAATGCCGATAGGTAAAGACCCAAACAATGGATACGGAGGGAAGGAATAATGATAACTTGGAAAGCATTCGTACTGGCCCTAATCATGCAGGAATCGGGAGGTAACGACCGAGCAATCGGTGATGGTGGTGCAAGCCACGGGCCATTGCAGATACAGAAAGCATGTCTAATAGATGCCAATCAATGGCGCAAGGCTAAGGGGTTGAGTCAATTCAGATTCCCTAACGCCTGTTATGATAGGCAGAAATCGGAACAGATTCTCATTGCTTACCTACATAAGTACGCAAATGAGAAGCGGGTAGGTAGGCCGCCAACGTTGGAGGATTACGCTCGCATATGGAACGGTGGCCCTAATGGCTACAAGAAACAAGCCACAGTTAAATACTGGGATAAACTAAAGAAAGCATTGGAGGAATAGATATGAATGGATACAAGAGTTGGTGGGAAATAATGGATGATGATAGGAAGATGGATGAGCGCATCGAGGAACTTGAAACGGAGAATGACATGAAGGAATTGGAAATGGATGATGATAAGAATAGATGCCAATCATTGGCAGACATTCACGAAGATATTGAAAAATACTTTGTGCAATTAAATGATATAGGCCATGACCTTGGCTACACGGAGTTGGGTCGTGAGGTTAAGACTAATGATGAGATAAAGGAAGATATCCTCAACATCATTAAGAGGTACATCAAGAGTAAGATTATTTATAATCACAGCTATCCTTTAATCCAACAAAAATGAGGATCATGTTTTGCTTAGGGGATAAATGAAAAGAATGGGATCAGATGAAAACTAAACGAAACCTAATCAGATGCGTCATAATGAACCAAGGTATCATTAGGTGAAAGAAGCTGATGAGAATTAATTATACACACTTTTAAAAACGTGACGAGATAAAGTTATTAACAAGCCGAGGTTACAGGGTAATAAGTTATAAACATTAAAGAAAGGAACAGATATGAATACTGATCACGACTTCTGTGACTGGGAGTTACATGATGATAAGGAAGGAAAGTGTGAGTACTGTAATGGGCGGGGATATATGTATGTGGAACAGGGTTCATCCCTAACATACCCCTGCACAGACTGTGAAGAACTAGAAGAAGAAAGGAAACATGACAGCTAAAGAAATAGACAGAAAGGTAATGACTAGAAAGGTAATGGCTGGAGGGTTCGGTTGGCCGAGTCCAAACAGTATGCCTAAAGGGTACGGCTATGCCGATAGACTGATAGACATTGGAGAAGAGGTCTATATTTATGAGGGGAAGGAATGGGTTAAGGTGGTTGCTAGATCAGCGCACGATTGGTGGGGGAAAGACCGACTAAAATCCGGATTCTCTCATGCACCGAGAGAATCGCTTGGAGGATTCTCCTTCATTGACCCATTCACGGGGGAACTAAACTACTACTCATCACTCCACATAAAAGAGAAGTGGGTAGAGGATAGAGATGCTCCGCACGGCGGGAGGCACGTTACGATAGGTCTTCACGACCCTAACCCCTATGTATGCATCAAGACTGATGGCAATAACCCAATGGAATTGGATGAAAAAGGTCTGCCTTATTACCCTTTAACAGGGGAACAGGCAGAGAAACACCACGAAGGCAACACGGAAAGTGTTCGCGAACACTAGAAAGGACATATGAACATACAAGGTAAGCTAATCAATGATGAAGAAGAGTTGTACGACATAGTGATAACTAATAAGTGGGGCGGTGTATTTTACCACCCTTTAATGATGAAGCAAGATCAGTGTAGGAAACATATGGAGAAGATGGGTATAAGCCCTGCCGACATTAGGTTCGATACCTCTTCAAGAGAGGCTAGTTACCTTAACGCTTGCAATGAGAAAGAAGAGACCAAAAGGAAAGAAGCGCAGCGTTTGGAGACGCTTGAGATAATGAACGGAACCCGATGCAGGTATTGTAGGCAGAAAAAACACTAGAAACTAGAAAGGACATATGAAAACTGTGAAAGGATCAGCTATTTTCTATGAGAATAGCAGGATGAGGGCGGTTATTACTGGGCTGGATAGGTCATCAGATAACGTCAAGACAGGCAGAATGGGTCAAACATTCATGCTCAAGAAACAATACCCTGCCCGTGATGTAAAGGGTGCTGGGTGTAAAGGGTGTCCAGTATGGAAGGAATGCTACGTCAACTGGGGACAAGCTCCCGCTGCTGTACACCGTACTGCTGAGGCAGATAGGTACGCCTTTATGGGGGCTTGGGAGGAGGAAAGGCTAACCCAAATACCTCTGCGAGCAGGATCAGCAGGTGAACCTACCTCTGTGCCTTATAAGGTATGGAAGCGATTGCTTGCACTGACCCCAAACTGGACAGGTTATACCCACAAGTGGAGACTGCCCAAGTTTCAGAACTTTAAAGAGTTCTGTATGGCAAGCGTACACTCAGTGGAGGAGGCGCGTGAGGCACAGGCTATGGGCTGGCGCACGTTCAGAGCTGGCGGCATAGACGAACCCGCAAAGGGTGAGATAGAATGCCCCAACTCCACCAAGGGAATCCAATGTGCCGACTGCGCCCTATGCAAAGGATCAGCTATCAAGGCCAAATCAATCTACATCAAGGGTCACGGCCCTTGGTGGCAACACAACAAAGGTTGACGATGTCAACCTTAACAAACGAAAGGAAGTATCATGGGATTAATGATACATTGCGGAGCAGAGCTGAAGGATGAAGACTTCATCAACAGCCTACCAGCTCCATCAAGAAAGACCGACACCCACGTCCCCATCGAGCATAGCTGGTTTATCAACAAGATAAAAGGCGACCTCGATACACGGGGGATAAGGTATGGCAGCGGAGAGTATGCTGTCACACCGGATAATGAGCGGATGTTTGGACTACTGGAGTTACAGGAGTTCAGCGTTCCATCCATTGACGCTCGCTGTGAGCTGTTCAAGGACACCGAACTCAGCATTGAACAACGACACCATCTGCTTGTTAGAATGGTGGAGTATGGAGCGTTGCCCGCAACGCAGATGATCGACGTTGAGAAGGAGCATAACCGTAACCATCACAATGATGATGAGCTGCTGAGAGATCAGCATAGCTATGGTCATAATGCATGGCGGCTACTCCAAGCCTACACCCACCAGCTACAGCGTGGTGGTAAGTTCCGCTCAGATAATGCGCGGATAGAAGCCATAAGCAGCAGGACACAACTGGCTAACAATATGCTCCAAAGGTTCTGTGATCCCGATGGGGCTAAGATGCAGCAATACATGAACGAACCGGAACTATTCAGTGACGGCTATTCAGTCAGCAAATCCTATCGGTATGTGATAGGGATGCGGAATAGTAATGACATGAAGTTCCCCGCTGGGCTGGTCTTAGGCATAGCCCCGTTCGTATGCGATAACCTCTGCTTCAGTGGAGAGGTTAAGGTAACCCGCAAACACACCACCAACATCAAGAGAGACTTGCCAATGCTTATCACTGATAAGATGGACACCCTCTTGACCAAGGGGATCGTGGCTGGATGATGAGTAACCTATATCAAGACCCTTACCGTGATGGTTCAAGGGAAAAGAAGGGCCGCTTGCAGGTCATGCGGCACAAGTATGGTGACTTTGAAATATGGGAAACCATACCCAACACACTACCCGATGGCAGGGTAATGAGAATCGTAGGTGAACACATTGAACTCGACGATGGAACCTATGTAGTGGTAGACGTAACCGAATCAAATGCTTTGTGTGAATCGTTGACGAGGAAGGTCGTCGAACATACAGAGGATGGAGAAGAGCAGGTTACACAAGCAACAAGGAGAGGATATAATATTCGTGTCAGCACTTATCGAGAAAAGGAGTCTAAGTGACGAGGAGGAAGCAGCAAAGGAGTTCTGTGAGGACTTACGATCACTGACTGACGTAACAGAAGTTAGAGGGTGCACCCGTAAAAGGATGGGACAAGCCTTGATAGGGTGCGGTATCCAAATCCTGAACGAAGGATGCGATGATTCTGAAGAAGCACTCTTGCTTGCAGAACAAATGCTAGCAGCTTGGACAGAGATCATTGAGTCAAAAGATACGGCGGAGTAACTGTCCTTTCATTGCTCCGCGCCCAGCGGGGATGGGTTCTTGTCCTTTCTACCCATCCCCGCTTTTTAATAAGTGCTCGCGAGCACTTAAGTACCCTTGACAGATAGCCCTGCTGCTGTCATACTAGCTATCTCATGGAGGAAGGAACCTTAGACGACAGTGCCGCAGTAGTCACAAAGATTAACCCCGACAAGATCAAGCCAACCGATGTAAAGCGTTGTCTTGGTGTGCGGATCAGCGAAGGTCATCACGAAAAGTTGACCATGCTGGTGAGGGAAACCGGAAGATCACGGAGGGATATTTTGGAGATGTTAATTGATATGGCTAAGGTCGGACAGTACTCAGAATAAATCTTGGAGGTGAGCACCGCTTTTCTATGGGCATCTCCTGCCCTACCTCCTTTAGCGGTGTGAACCTCCTTATTTTAAACAGATGAACAGCAGAGAGAAAGGAAAACGTGGAGAGAGATTGTGGAGAGATCAGCTCAAGTTAGCTGGCTACCCTAACTCAAGGAGAGGACAGCAATTCAGTGGTGACGAATCCGCACCGGATGTCATCTGCGAAGACCTACCTCATCTCCACTTCGAAGTAAAATATACGCAACGGCCCAACGTAGAGACGGCACTCATGCAAGCCAAGACAGATTGCGGAAGCAAGCTACCAGTCGTAGCAACCTACCGTACCGGAGGCAAGCTCAAGGAGTGGATCGTTTCCATGTCAGCCGAAGCGTTCTTTAAACTAATGGAAGAACAATGCAAAAAGAAAAAGAAACAGAACACATCGGAACCGTGCTCGCCAGAGCACAGTTAAAACTAAAGAAGGCTGAGAAGTCTTCGGACAATCCCTACTTCTCCTCCCGCTATGCAGGGCTGGACGAGGTGATCGAGGCAACTCGCACCGCTCTTAACGAGGAAGGGATCGCTGTTGTCCACGTCACTGACTTCACTCCCGAACGGACTGAGCTGAAGGAAGACGGGACTAAGGTACACTACCCACGACAAGACTTCGTAACCTGCAAGCTCATCTACGGTGAGCAGGCGCTTGCAAGCACGATGCCTCTGCGCTGTGCCAAGGATGATATGCAGTCTATCGGGTCGGCAATCACTTACGCTCGCAGATACACTCTGCAAAGTTTGGTTTGCTGTCAGACAGATGAACCGGATGACGATGGTAACAAGGCTGTCGGTGAGGAGAAGATGAACGCAAAGACGAACAAGCGTTCCAACTACAAGAAGCCAGCGGCCAAGTCGCGGGGAGAGTCTGTCGATAAACAGGCTGACGAACTGTTTATTAAACCATAAGGAAACAAAAGAAAGGTAAGCTAATGAACATGAAAGTAATAGATGTTGCGATCAAGGGATTAACCCCACTGATGCAGCACAGGTTCAGCGAGAACGCTGAAGTAGAAGGGAAGAAGACAACCCGCACTGTTGTAAGAGTGGCGGAAACACCGCGAGAAGAAGCCGATAAGGTTTGTTATCGGAACAAGGAGGGGGAATATTATATGCCCTCAACCTGCATCCACCGGATGCTCATAGAGGCTGGTAGCAATCACAAGCTAAAAGGCTCACGCAAGTCAGCAAAGTATGTCGTGTCTGGAGCAGTCCAGATGACATCAGACACACTTGTTGTACGCAACGGTGATGGAGTAACCCCCGCAAAGGACTACGAGGTGGACAGCCGCCCTGTTGTTATTCCAAGCACGAAGGGTAGGATCATGCGGCATCGTCCGCGCTTTGACCAGTGGTCAATGCAGTTCTCCATGCGTATCAATGAGGACTTGTTGCCAGAAGACTTTGTACACCAGCTTCTTGATGAAGGTGGTTTGCAGGGTGGCATAGGTGACTTCCGTCCACAGAAGTTCGGGCCGTATGGCACGTTCCTCGTCACTGAGTGGAAGGACGGTAAGCCTGTTAGTTAATGAATCACCTCTGCCCATCAGTCAAATGGTGGGCAGAGGGTTCCGGTGAGGTTAGGTGAGGTAAGGTCTGGAGTGGTGAGGCAGGGTAGGGTCTGGAATGGTAAGGAATGGCTTATGAATTTAATTTCGGGCGAGGTACGGTGCGGTGAGGTAGGGTGTGGTTCGGTCCGGTAGGGTAAGGTAAGGTAAGGAATGGTTTTATGAATTTAATAAGGTTAGGCAGGGTGCGGTTAGGTACGGTACGGTCGGGTTCGGTAAGGTCTGGTTATGTGAGGGCTGGTGCGGCGGGGTCGGGTGAGGTGAGGCAAGGAATGGCTTATGAATTTGATTTCAGGAGAGGCTGGGCTTTGTCAGGTGTGGTTGGGTACGGTGAGGTATGGTCCGGTGAGGTAAGGAAAGGAAAGGTTACAATATTATGAAAGAAATAGATCATAGCGAGAGGGCACATCACCCCGACTTCCCTCCGTCATCATTGCCAGCGTTCGCCAAGTGTCCATGCTACAAGTCATCGTCAACGGTGGGGGCGGCAGCGATAAGGGGAACGGAACTCCATGAGAAACTGGAGGAACTGCTGTGCAGTACCGAGTTAATCAAGGAGATTAAGAATGCTAGAAAGAACACCAAATCAAATAAGAGATGAGTCCATCAAGTGCTTCAACCAAATGGCTCCAGCCAAATATAATGCCGGACAATTGGAGCACGGTGGACTGTTGGACAACAGGGAGGACATCATCGCTGACCTTCGCGGAGAAGCCATAGACTTTTGGTTCTACGTCGAGACAGCCGCAAGGCAGTTGGAGGAAAAGGATGAGCGCATCGAGGAGCTTGAGAAGCAGGTGAAACACTACAAGGAGATTGCAAAGCGATGAGTGTATGGAACTCAGACAAAGGCGACCCTTCAGCAGTCGGGTGCTCCACTTGCGGGAGTAGCCCTACGGTGTTGTACCACATAATCAAAGACTTCCACCTGCTCAAATGCGAGAGCTGCGGAAGGAAATCTCCCATCTCCAAGGAGAGCAGGGGAGATGCCGTGCTCTCATGGAACTACGCCAACACCAGAAACAGAAAGAGAGCATGACACTCGACATCAACACACCACGGGGGCAGAGCGCGTTAGCTTACGAGCGGGAATGTATAGAAGCATTCTGCAACCTCTACCCTGACTACAACTTCCTTGAGACGGACAAGAATGAACCTGCC
>Ga0208553_1000657_pt1 | contig 12296 bp, 13 predicted proteins | sample 6_EtaG_FD_184079 | JGI IMG/M metagenome (GOLD analysis project Ga0208553, IMG submission 184079) | Marine viral communities from the Subarctic Pacific Ocean - 6_ETSP_OMZ_AT15160 metaG (SPAdes) (version 2) | ecosystem: Environmental > Aquatic > Marine > Oceanic | place: Pacific Ocean | collected...
TATCTCCTCAAAATATTCTTTGAAGTTATGACAGTAAGGACAATTATTGGAATAAAACTTAATAACGCAAGTAGCCGGCTTCTTTACCTGGCCACTTAAAATTTTGTGCAACCCACTCACGTTTAGCCTACTAAGATTCATCTATCACCTCCTGTACTTTTGCAATACATGCTGAGCAAAATAATCTAACAACCTCCTGCCTCACAACGACGCTCCATGATTCTACCATCTTTTTACTCTTTTTATCAAATGATTGTTGACATGTACTACAGCTTTCCGGGAGCTTCTCGAATTGTAACATTTGCTCGGAAATCTTGTTGGCATTCAACTTTCCCATGTTCTTTTGTAGCTTCCGCCGCTGCTGACGGTTCATCTATTCATTGCTCCAAATATCTGCTGTTTATTGCTTCCATCAAATACTATTACTGCTGACGGGAAGGGGGCGCTGTTCTCACTATCGCCAAACTTAAGGCGCCCTTTAACAAAATATACTTCATCTGCTTTCATAACATATTGATGCCAGTACTTGGTATCTGGGCGCGCCGGAATAAGCATTATAACCTTAGTGTAATCTTGGCGCGCCTCTTCGTATCCCTTCTTGATCCATTTTTCAATGCCGCGGCCATAGGGGGGATTGACAAATGATGTAAACCCTTCCCAACTCTTGGTGAGACCGTCTTCACTTTTTGTAAAAAAGTTCTTACACTTCGTGTTAGAGTCGTCCGCACAGGGATCCAGGTCAAAAGGCCCAAATCTCCAATTTAGTTTGTCAAAAAAATTTTGGGGAGTGGTCCATTCGCCCGTCTTTGATGAAAACATTACAACCTGTGTATTTCTATTCATTGCGGCCATTAGTTAATCAACTCCTCTGCTGCGCATGAGCTTGTATCAGAAATGATCACAGGCTTTAGCTCAGTCTCCCCAAGATCAGACTCCATTCGACCAAAATCGTCATCAAAAATATTCAAGAGGGCCCCCATTTTAATATACAATTCGTGTCTCTTCTCTTCGCTTTCATACATCAGGGCTACCGTCATGGAAGCAATCAGCTGCAGATTACGAGCAATCAATGTGGGATCTTCGCAGAGATAAATATTTTTCTCAATCCAGGGATCTTCAACATTGATTTGAATTTTGCATACTGGGTCGCCGACGGTGTAACTAATGCAAAACGGAAGAGTAGAACCGGGCCATGTACATTCTTCAAATTCTAGCTGTGTTTGGTTTTCTCCGATTCCGACGCCGGCGCCGCGGTACTTGCTATTATTGCGCTTCGTTTTATTGTCTTTTTTGGGTGGGGAAAAAATATCTTCCATGGCCCGGGTCTTTCGATCTTTTGTTGGGGCCTTGGAGCGACCAAATTGCTCAGTTGGCAATTGAGCTTCACAAACTTTTTTCATAATATCTGTGCGATTAGACTTTCTTTTTAGTTTTGCGCGGGCCGAAGATTCCTTTCGAATTTTGTCAAGGTGGGGCTCAAAAATATGCTTAAGGAGGTATTCTCGCAGATCATCATCCATTTCCACCCCCTTCTTTCCAAAGTCCATTCGAATGGGGCTGCTTTCGCCAGCCACACCACTGTCTTCAAAAGAAATTTCAGCATACATATTAGAAAGTAACGGGTGGGGTGGCCAGAAGGCTCCGCAGCAAATCTCGCGGCCTTCTCGAAGCCAGTAGACCCCCTGTCTATGGGTACCGCTAATGCCCTTGCCTAAGCCGCTGCCGGTTCGCGCCTTGGCGGTGGCGGCGCCGGAGTCGTTAAACCGGACCATTCGAATCTTGAGCGCGTAGTCTCCATACGTTATTGTTTTAAAGGTACCCGATGGGCCACCAATTAATACATTTATATTTTCATGATCCACACAAAGCGGATCATTGGTTCTCTCTACTTCTTTGGCCGCGCATGTTTTACCTGCAATAATCTTGAAGGGAAAGTTATACCCTAGCGGGCTGTTGTCGTTCAGCATGTGGCGATAGGTATGCGCACATTTGGAGTTGAGGGTGTTAATAATTGCCGGCACAGTGGGGATTCCTTCGTGTAAATTTGCAATTACAATTAATGTACCCGAAACATCACCACCCATAATATCTAAATAAAAATCAACTAGTTTTTGAGTTGGATTATCTGAATAGGAGGCAGTAAATTTACCCGTATTCATACATGATTTAACGTCCCACGTGACCGAGCGCAATTCGGCGGCTGTAGAGGTTGTGCTAACAATACTCAGCTTGGTTCCCAAGGACATGGCCGCTGTTTTTAGGCCCATGCCGAATGTCCCCAATGCTGCGGTGCCGCGCTTGCCGGATTCGCCCAAGCGCAAAATCTCTTGCAATTGTTCGGCGCCAATTCCGGTACCGTCATCGGCAACAACAATAAGTTTTGTCTTGTTTTTGCCTAGCTTTGAGTCGTACCCGATGGGAATAATTCTCACAAAGCCCCCATCTTGGGCGGCGGCGTTGTGCTGGACTCGGAGGGCATCTATCGAATTATCAATGATATCCCTCAAAGCTTCAGACCAGTGATATCCGGTTCTCTTTAATGAATGCAGAATATTGGCTGTTGGTGTAATGTCAATTGACTTAGGCATCTTTTGATTCTCCCGAAATCGTTTCAAAGTTTTCCACTATCTCTTCCATATTATACTTGTGCTTGTAGAGGCGATATGCCTTTACTGCGACACGGATCTCGTCAGTGTTGAGCCATCCATTCTCGCGAAATTCAGAACGTAATTCGCGCTTTTGCTCTTGATAAGGCTCGATGCAGTCTTCGATTGTTTTCAAGGAGCGAATATACTCCTTGACGTATTGTTTCTTTTCTTCGTTTGTTGTGGCCATTAAGCCCTCCTTTATTACCTATAAAATATAACAGCTTCGTGTTCTAAAGTCAAGCTATTTTTTATTTAAATTTGAAGCCAACTTTTGCTTCTATTTTCATTTCTGGTATGTGTAAGTGATTAGCCAAGTTGTGTTTCTTTGCTTCCTTGGGTTCCAAAAACCAATCAGCATGGCCCTTCTCGTGAATGGTGTCCAGAAAATAATTTTTAGTGTGGCCACAATTCTTTGCCATCATTTGGTATACTTTTTGATTGAGGCGCTCCGTTTCTTCGGCGCCGGCCTTGACCTCTTCTACTTTGCCCCACTTCATTGAGCTTACATCATGGATCATCAATGTCGCATCAGGATCCATGTAGCGGTAGCCCTCTGTTCCAAAACTAAATAGAAGCGCCCCGCATGACATGGCCTTTCCCTGCACAATGGTGGCCACTGGAACTTTGGAGTGCCTTATGTCGGAAATCATAGACATTAGGCTGTATACTTGTCCTCCATAGCTGTCGATAATGACCGGCACCACGGGTTGGCCCGTGTTTTGAGCCTTCATCATAGCTGTTGTGAACCCCCTGGCCGTCGATTCGTCAAACTTATTGACTCTAATAATGGTAGGTAACCCATCGATAAAGCCGGGCTCTTTTAAAAGGGGACTAAAATACTTTATAACGTTCATGGTTTATCCTAGCTGTCTAAATGTTCTGCCAATGGCATAAGTGCTGAATCCCCAGTTAGGATCATACTTCAAATTTGCCATGTATGGGCGATTCAAGTGAATCCGATCCTTCTCTGGTTTAACGCCCCAACATCGAATCTTGGTAAGTTCATTGTTTGAATCGATAACTTCTACAATCCAATAGTCTTTTCCGTTTTTCGTTTTCTTCGGTACAATCTTGCGTGGAATAAACCAACACAATTGAAGCTGCGTGTCGTATTCCGAAATTGGAGGGACAAACTTTTCTTGAAGCTTTTCGATAGTTTCTAGAGTGATGACCAAGTTCATGGGAAAAATGCCAGTCAACTCCGTCTTAAACTGGATGATCTCTTCCTCCGAAAAGTCTCCTTCTGGTCTATAGAGTTCCAAATTCTCGCTAAACTTTTTAAGATTTTTTGGGCGCTCAACAACACAGACTGACCAGAAGTGCTTTCGGCCTGTGAATCTATCGTCTACAATATTGTCCAGTGCACCACCTCGACACAGTGCATCGAGAGCCTTTTTATTTAGCTTGCTATAAGACACCCCTTCGCGGAATAGTAAATCTTCTGCGTTCATGAATGGCCGGTTGTCTAGCACTTGTTCGATAGCTGCCATTCCCAACCCCTTGATGGAGGTGAGTGGCTGAATGAGAGTCTTGCCGTCTTCACTAATCTCCCAGACTGTACCGGACTTGTTAATGTCCAAGGGGGCAATGTCGAACCCAAACTTCTTAGCAATATTGATTGCCTTTTCTTTCCGAGTCTCGGGCTCCTTATCTAAGAACGCAGCCATCCACTCTGCGGGGTAGTAGTTCCAAAGCCAAGCGCACTGGAAGGAGATGATGCTGTAAGATACTGCGTGCGACTTGTTGAAGCCATAGCCGGAGAAGTATTCAAACTTATCCCACAGTGCCTGTGCCTCGTCTCTTGCAATCTTGTTCGCAAGACAGCCGGAGATAAACTTATCGTGCAGCTTGCCCTTCACGGATCCCTTGCCAGTCCCCTTCTTGGTCAACACCTTGCGAAGCATGTTGCCCTCATCGAGCGTCAGGCCTCCAAGCTTGTGCGCCAGCAGCGCGATCTGCTCTTGGAAGATCAAGAACCCGAACGTCTCTTGGGTAATGTCGTGAGCATCATCATTCAAATACTTAATGTAGTGGGGGCTCTTCTTGGCCTCCACATATTCATCGTGTACGTTGGCCGCTAATGGGCCCGGTCGATAGATGGAAGTGATGGCGGACACGTCAATAATGTTGCGCGGCTTGGCGCGTACGCAAAACTTCTGTGCACCTTGCTCTGTGAACTGGAAGACACCAGCCCACTTGCCTGCGTGGAAGATGTTCTCGTATACCTCTTGGTTGTCCATGTCAATGACGTCGGGGTGGAGATTCTTATTATAATAATCTTGAACGTCTGAGAAGGTTGGATTTTCAACATCGTGATGACGCCGAAGGATGTGCTCGATGCACCCCTCCATCATCTTCAGTGTAGAAAGGCCCAGCAAATCGAACTTAATGAACCCCATCGGCTCAAGGTGTCTGACGTTCTGCCCCTCTGCCCATGGTGCTTGGCGTACGCCACCTGAATTAATAAGTGGCATGCTCCTATCCAGATCCTCTGCAATAACAACACCTCCGGCATGGCGAGAGCAAGAACGCACTTGTCCCACGAGTCCTTCAACGTGTGTCTTGACGGCGGGATGCTGCGCCAGGTACCTCTGAAGAGTGGGCGAGAACTCCATCACCTCTTCCCACGTTGGTGTATAGACGCCGGCCTTAATGCCGTGCTTCCTCTTGGCTTCGGGAAGCGCCTCGCGCATCATGATCGAGGTAACAGTGTTTACCTCTGTGAATGGAATGTTATAAAGCTTTGAGATATCCTTGATTAAACTTTTGAGCTGCAGCGTGTTCCAGTTTGAGATTGGGGCGACACAGTCTTCTCCCCACATTTCAACTAGCTTTTCCTTCAATGCCATGCTGTCTGATACATCGTAATCGATATCAGGGTAATCCGTGGCGTCTGACCGCAGGAAGCGAGAGAATAGAAGCCTATGCTTGATGGGGTCTACTTGTGTGATTCCAAGGGCATATGCCACTAGCGAGCCGGCTGCGGATCCTCTGCCTGGTCCAGCCAGCATCATGTTAGTTGCTACATCAACAATAGATTTCATCGTCAGGAAATATTTGGAGAAGCCTCGATCATCAATAACTCTAAGCTCGTCTCGCAAACGATCAGTATATTCCTTATTGGTGTGAAAGCCTCTTTCTTTCAGTCCTTCCAGCGCATAATTAACAAGCGCCTGTGTTGCCGTAAAGCCCGCAGGCACAACGAATTCAGGGAGACGCACGGTGTTGTCAGGTAGAAATGACTCGATTCGTTCATGGGCGATTCGATATGTTTCTTCGATGCTTTCCAAAACGAGAGCATCATCATATTCAAAGCCACACGATTCTGCATATTGCTTATAACTTGACCATATCTGATCTCCATTCTTTGGATATAATTCATATCCGATCTCTTCAACGCCGGCCGGAAGCTGTGATTCTTCTTCTGCCCACGATGGGCGTCCTTTGCCAAGCCAACCAAGCCGCTTGTAAAGTTCACGATCCTTCCAAGCATCGGGATTGGGATAGTGGCTATCTGCTGTCGTGATCAGCTTAACACCAAACTCTTGTGCAACTTGGATAATGTATTGATTTAATTCATGTTGTTCCTTGATGTCGTTCCACTGGATCTCGGCGTACCAACGATCACCGAAGATATCAACCATGTGCCTTGTAGTCTCTCGCATTGCCCCTAGGACGGCTTCGGCGCCTTCCTCCCGGTTCTCCCAGTAGTTGCCGGCGTAAACGCCTCCTAGGCATGCTGACGCAGCGATAATGCCCTCATTGTACTTTTCCAGAAGAGCATAATCGATGCGAGGATAGCGGTAGAAGTTCTCGGCTTTATACGATTCCGATACAAGCTTGAACAAGTTGTTTAAGCCTGTTTGATTTTGTGCAAGGAGGATGAGATGTCGCCGGCGCCGAAGGATATCTTGTATCTTTTTGCTGTTGCCTTCGTCTTCGACGGTGGCCCCTGATTGTTCATCTTTCTTGATAGAGCGGGCCCTCTTTTTGTCCTCCATGGCTTGGTCATATGCTTCTCTCCATTCTGAAATGGATGGCGTGAAGTAAGCTTCGCACCCAAAAATAGGTTTAAAATCTCTTCCCTCTGCCTTCATATTCTTTGCATGAAGTACCTGATAAGCTAGGCCGTTCATGTTACCGTGATCGGTTAGTGCTAACGCATCACATCCATTATCATATGCAAAGTCCATATGCGTTTGGGGGTAACCAATGGCGTCGAAAATCGAACCTGCTACGCTATGCGCATGCAAGCCCACGAACTTAATTTTAGAATCTATTCGATTCATTTATCTCTCCTTGAAAGTTTAACCCAAATACCCCAGATAATGGGGACTGCTATTGGGTGAAGACACATTAACCAACTGACGGGGGCGCCCGTTATAAACCAGGGGTTAACATTGTGTCCGAGCCAGATAAAAATTAGTGGAAAAAGTACATCTTCCAAAATCTCCCATCCAATTATGATAAGAACAAGGGCTGCCCCATGCTCTTTCAGTGTGTCCATCAGACGCGAGAGGCGAAAATGCTCAAACTTATGCTTTAGGCGATGACCAAGCCATCTCAATGCCTTCATTTTTTATTCTCTATATAAGGTATTTTAGCGTATTTGTGAGGCTTTGTCAAGTGATCGGGGGGTTTTTCTACACAAAAATCTGAGGCAAGAAAATCTCTATATTCTTTCCAGCTGGAAATATCGTAATACCAATCAAGGTCGATTTTTGTCGCACTCTCTTCGCTCACTTGTTTGAATATCGTCTGGAAGTTGAAATGGCGAGCGCTCCATCTTTCGCCCAGGGGTATCTTCTGGGTCGGGTAGTGGGCACCGGGTGAAGGGGGTAAATATTCCCTTGTTGTTTGTTTGTTTACCGAACGTCTGCATTGTTTAAAATCTTCTCCTGTGAATGTAAATGCTATTGGTTTGTTGTCCTTGATTGTACCGCCGTTATAGCTTAAAAAAAAGTTATTGTCAGCGTGATTAATCAATTTCCTATAACCACGTATGCTATATATGTCATATACTGCCATTGGAAAGGATACATAATATTTATCGGGCGTTACCCATTGCGATATTTTGTGTGCCACTTTCCAAGCAGAATATGCTCCGTATAATACCGACCATCCATAAGAATCTCTTCGATTGCGATCTTTCGGGTGAATCGGTGTATAGTATATAGGTATTTCTTTTCGTTGTTCCGAACTAAAATTGCCATAAGTATTATAATAAACAGGATCATAGGTCCACTCGCCAACAATTTTACGCACAATTGGCGCCAAATCATCATTTGCGACAATCCAAATGGTGTTGCATCCCGCCATGGCACATTCAAAGACTGATTTTTGAATTGCTGTAAACCCTGCTTCTATTGGAGTTAACACATCGGGAGTTTGTAATTCAAAATCTGTTTTTAAATTTGCAACAGGGATGATGCCCGCTAAATGTAATCTTGTGCGGCTCACCAATGCCTCAAAAATCTATTGTAGGCCAGACTAGCCTGTGGTAGATCTTTGAGCATATCTTCCTTGTTAACTTCCGGAATTTTAATGCTATCGGATTGGGGGACGATATTTTTTGCTTGCTCATTTGTTTCGCGATAAAGGCTAGTTGTTCTAAATTTGTAATGCTTGGGGTTTCCTGCGGTGGTGTAGTCATGGGCGAATGTTCCTTTCATTCCTCGGGATTCCATTTCGTGAATCGTTTTAAAACGAGCCATTGTCTGGGAATAATCAAAGTTTAAGCGTTGTTTCTTGTTTAAGATTGAGACAGCACAAGCATCTTTAACAGGAGTATTTCCATCAATACGGTCGGAAGGATAAAACCATATCTCCCTAACAAAATCATCCTTCGTGTGAATGTAGTCAATCTCATGCTTGCCGCCTTTATTGAATCCAATATAATCATAACATATATATGTATCCTCGTCAAGTGTATTTTGCTCTATAAATCCAGTCGTCTTGTCGTCGCCAAAATAATAACATTCATTAAATTTAAAATCTATTATTTTCGAATACTCGTTCGAGCAAGTAACAACATTATCAACGCACCTTATGCTACTGCACAAATTTGAAAGCGGTGCGCAACCGCCGATTGACAATAGAAAAATTATTCTTTCCCACAATAATTCCTTAGTAATTCCAATCTTTTTATCATCACCAAACGTCGTTAAACTTTTATTGGAGGCCGGAATCTTTAAGCACGATAAGTCTACCTCGGGCTCAAAATAATCGAACCTAAAGGGTCGACGCTCTTGAGCAAAAAAAACTGGATAATTATTGATGAAGGCGTATAGTATTGCCTCTATTGAGCTTCCTATGACTATTTTTTCGTACTCAATCAACTTTCTTCCTCAAGCCGGCGCGTTCAAACCCGCCTAGATGCCAATTTGGGTGCATTATGTGAAATTTTTGAGAGTGGTGGCGCCATCCGAGGGCGTGGCCAAGTTCATGTTCTATCACTCTCTCTTTGCGCGCATACTTGGGATATACAAATATCTTAGCCTTTGCAATGTGGCCGGTTGTTTTCTCTGTATATATTCTTGTTGCTGCTATTTGATTGCCCCCCATGCTTCCTTCCGGCAATGTTACCACAACCTCGCCATAATGGGGGATCATGCAATCTGCGGAATGATCCATAAAAACACCATTGAATTTATATCCTAGCATTTCCCAAAACTTAATAGCCTTTTGTACTCGATAGGCGGATACCTCTGTCGCGGTACAAACTCTTATGATCGGATTGTCTTTCCATGTTGCTTTTTGAATTGGGGGCCCTATCGCAAATGTGTCAAATGTTTGTGCTCCGTTGACCTTCAGTAATGGATATTGTTCTGCTACGAAGCAACTCAAAAAAAGTATTAAAAGAATTCCCATGTAATAAATAGGAATTACTGATTTTAATTTTTAATCTTATCTAAAATATCAATATCGTGTTTCACTTCGTCTATTAATGTCTTTATGTCGAGACCGGCACAATCAATTTTTCTTTTACTGACATGGTAATGACTCACAAATCCGGAAAAGCTTCCGTATGTCACATCTTGAACATATTTGGTAGATGTTTTATTAAATTGGCTAACCGGGGTTTCATAAGGAATCCCAGTAGCTTTGTGGATTGCTTTCCAGAGTGCTTTAAGGGCTTTTATTTGTTCTGGGTAAAACCCTAGGAACGGGTCTAGCTTGGAGCCGTGAACCCAAGCGTCGTCTATTAGAGGGCGCTCGCCAAAACCGTTCTTTACATACCAATCTTGATATTTTGTATAATATGCGTTCGTAATTTCTACTCCCACAGACGGCCGGTTGGTTCGTGACGATCCGGCATGCCATGCGGCATGCTGCATATCAAGAGTCTGGTATATAGTGCCGTCGTTGTCAATTAAAAAGTGAACTGAGGCGCCGCGCTTATCCAACACACTTTGACAGGATTTCGACGAAAGACATACATCCCAATGGTTTACAAAATAGCGGATTTTTCGCTTGGGACGTCCGGAGTAGTCATAAAAATGGCCGGGCTTTGTTTCTAGGCCCCCTTTCTCGGACCAAAGCACAAATTTATCCCATTCAATAGAGTGAAACTCGCCATTATAAACAATGTAATTTGAATAGTGACAATCGTTAGGCTTATATTCATCGATGTCTGCGTGACGTTCGGTCCATAAACGACGAAACGTCATGGGCCCACACAATCCGTCGGCGCCGAGGCCTCGTACTCTCTGCCATTTTTTAATAGCTCTTAGAAGTTTGTCATCAAAATATTTTTCACCAAACCAGCTTGGCGCCCAGCCTAATTTTTTGGCTGATGCTTCGTTGTAAAAGTGTTTGTCCATGCATGAGGCGCTCCTATTTATTCAATCATCCCGACGACATAGTTATCTAATATAATATTATAAATAGTTCCGCCGACGCTTATTTCTTCCATCATTGAGTGATCCACCACCAAACGAGCTGATTTGTTAATCTTAAATCTGACATCGTCTGCGGCCTTTAAGGCAATTACTTCAATAAATTTATTTTCTTTTGGTTTATAGTCATCAGGAAGCACAATTAATGACTCAGACTTCTGTGCTTTATGCGGCATTTCAATTAGAATATATCTATTAACGGGCTTCAGCATTTTCAACCTCTCGCAAGATCAACATTTTTTGTGTTTCATAGTCTTGTTTGCTGAGAAATATGTCTTCGCGAGCGGCACAGTGCTTACAATACATCGTCATATGTACATTTTCCCCGTGTGTTGATCTAATATTCCCAACTGGAATCCAATAGCATTCCTCATGGTTAGCCTTGCATTTTCTTCTTACAAATTTAGCTTCCATTAAGTGATTAAAGTTCACGTTTCCTCCTATATCATACACGTATCATTAGTACAAAATTTTGTTCCAGATCCGCCATCCTCATCGTTGATTCTAATAAAAGGCGTAATCTTGGAGATCATTTTTTCATATTTTTTCTTAGTAATTGCTTCATACGGCGCTTGTTCGTATCCCGAATCGTCGTACTTTAAAAAAGAAACCGCCTTTAGCCGCGTCTCATAGAGTTCAAGAGCAGCTTTAATTTGGTTCGCCTCCTGTGGTTTAAAAGTGACTGTAATAGACACTGAGTTATCTGCCCAATAATATTGATACTGGGCTGCAATTTCAAGTTGCTCCCAAATTGAAACATCTCGTTTTCCTTGCGTAAAATAGGGCTCGTGGACAGGAAACTCCACAACAGCAGTATTCGGAGAGTACTTATCATTTTCAACATTGTATCCTAATTCTTTGAGATTGTCAATTAATTTTGAAGAATTTGAAAATCTAATTCGTCTAATATAATACTCATTCTCTGGGAAATGTATTCCGGGCGTGGAGCCATTTAATAACGACACTGTGCCTGATGGCTTAATTGACGTCATACGAACTGATTTTGGAATGCACAACCAGTTTGAATATTCTTCGTCTAACTGCTTAACGTGTGCATATGCTTTATCACACATTTCATACATAGCTCGTCTTCCAAATTTATTGAAAGCTTGCACAACTCCCGATTGTGAGAGTCCGATGCGGCGATTCTTAAGCATCTTGGCATTGGTTTCTGGCCAGTGTGTATTTGAAAGAGTAATAGTCTTGCCATATAAATAGGCAATTTTTAGCGTGCGCAGATAATCATCTAAATCATCATGTTTTGCGGGATATGTTTCCACAAGACAACAAAGTTCTGCATCTTCAAGTTGCTGTTCGACGCAAGGATTAAATCCTGCGACATTAATATCATCAAATCGCTCAGCATCTTTAAATCTTCCGCGGGTTCGCGCGTTATTCAACCAAATGTATCCAGGCTCGCCATTCTTTTGGCTTTGCTTTGCGTGCCACGTATAATCCATTCCAACTTCAGCATTAAAAGAATTATTAGAGCCCCAACGATGATGATATAGCTTTTCTTGATCATTTTTCATTTCAAGATAGCGCATGTCATCATATTTGCCCATTGCCAATGCCGCCGAGCGGCGCACATTGCCAGAAACCACACATCTACCAATTAAATTTTCAGTATCAACAATATCAACGGAAGAAATGGGTTCGCCTATTTTTGCAGAATAAAGCTCCTTTAAATTTTTATGAAGTTCGATCAATGGGTCCGGACCACTAGAAGTACCACCGAAGCCTTTGATTT
>Ga0208553_1000665_pt1 | contig 12250 bp, 25 predicted proteins | sample 6_EtaG_FD_184079 | JGI IMG/M metagenome (GOLD analysis project Ga0208553, IMG submission 184079) | Marine viral communities from the Subarctic Pacific Ocean - 6_ETSP_OMZ_AT15160 metaG (SPAdes) (version 2) | ecosystem: Environmental > Aquatic > Marine > Oceanic | place: Pacific Ocean | collected...
TTAGGAATAGCAAAAAGTTTCATTCACATTGATTTACTCTTCGAAGAAGATGGTTTTACACAAAGACCTAATTCTTGGGTTTATTGAAATACATTAAAATATTTATAGCGTTCTTGTTCTTCTACTTTATAGGAACTTGCACACTCTATAAAGCAACACAACAACTTAACAATTATGATACAATTTCTAACACTACTAAAAAATCCATTAACTAAAATGGTTTTTAATAAAGCATCTGAACACTTTAAACATAAAGCTGAAAAGCAAAAAGTAATAAGAGCTGCTGAAATAGAGGCAGCTAAAGATGTAGATATAACTAGAATTAAAAGTCAGAACAACACGATCAAGGATGAGGTGTTAATGTTTTGGCTAATTGGAATGTTAACGACTGGTTGGTTTCCAGCAACAAGAGAAAATTTTAGAGAGTGGGTAGCAATCATAAATGATCTACCTGATAGCGTTTGGTATTTAGTTATTATTGTGTTTACAGCAAGCTTTGGTTCAAAAGTTTCTGACAAGTTGATGAACCGTAAAAAGAAGTAATGAAACATATATTACTTTTGATTAACCATTACTCAAGCAAGCTTCAGGTTTGGTCATGGCAGAAGCTATGGTCGAATAGAAAAGATGGTCTTGGTTATAAAAAGTAGTGGCTAAACAAAACTTCTCTCATTATGTCAAGAGAGATAAACCAAGAAAAAGACCTCGCAGACATACAAAGTCAATCTCAAAAAGAAAACCAAAAAAATCAAAATATAGAGGTCAAGGAAGATGAAAATAGATTTAAAATACATAATAGGATTCATAACAACTTCGCTATTCGGTATTTTAACATGGTCGCTAATTACATTAGTGGACATAAAAAGTAAGACAGCTGGAGTGGAGGCTGAACTATTCCACATTAACAAACAAATCGGAAGGATCTATGGAAACTTCCAAAAAAAAGAGGAGTAAATAATGTTTAAATTAGATTTAGATATTCCAACTTACGCAGAGTGGAGAGTCCAAATTGAAAAATTTATAGCTGAACAACCTGAACAAGCTAAGAAATATCAAGAGCAAGTTCAAAAATTTTGGCAAGATTTTTTTAACGATATTTGGAAAAAATAAGGAGTGAGATATTTAATAAGTTTAATAACAGTTAATTTATTATTTATTATTTATTGTTTTGCTTTGTTTAATTATTCTTAAATAAACCTGGAAGTGGAGTAGAGTAAGGAAGCTAATTTATTCTTAATGGCGGAAGCGATCCGATTCGAACGGATGGTACGAATTTCTCCATACGAGTAGTTAGCAACCACTTGGTTTAAACCAGGCTCACCCACGCTTCCAGCAGTACATTATTTAGCTGCTAATCTTATAAACCTAATTTCAAATTTTATCAATGAAACAGAAAACCATATTCTCTGAACAATGCAATTGGTGTAAAACCGAGCTTATTCTTAATGGAAAAGAAGCTGATAGCTATGTCGTTAATGCTGAACATAAACATTTTTGCAAAATTCATACTCCAGGAAAAGAACCTGAAAAAGATTGTATGACTGAATATGTTAAAGATTGTAAAAATAAAATTTCAATTATTCCTAAACCAAATACAATTTATAAGTCTCCTTTTTGGTCATAAATTATTATCCTATTTTTGTTAACATCACCTCTAAAAATTTTCTAAAAAACAAATCAATTTGCATAAAATATTTAAAAATGTTAATGCTGTGTTAACGGAAGGTGAGAAAGTGGCGTATTTACTTATCAAATAACTATTTACTTTGGTTTGCTAATCCTATAAATCTTTAAATCAATGATAGAAATAACAATTGTTGGTTTAAAAAAGATAATAGTTACTTGGATATTTAATCCTTGTTACTCCTACATTATCACAACATCCACTAAAAATGTGTCAACGCACAATGTTAACGGATTGAGTATTTATCAATCTTTCCTACTGTGGTTTTTTCAGAACCAACACTTGCATATCTATCCTCATAAACTAAAAAAGAAAGGATATGAATATGTCAGCGTATCAAGTTGAATACAAATGTTTAGGTCGTGTACTAAAAGCAATAAGTAAAGTTGGAGTATATGGTCCAAGATTTGAACAAATAGAAAAACTAAAGGACCAATATAATAAAAATGCTGGTAAGGTTTTTGATCAATTATTAAACCTTAACAGATTTAGTCTTGCAGAAAGATACCCAGAACGTAGCAAGGAATTACATTTTGAAGTTGATAGATCAAAAGCTGTTTGGTTAAGCAGACAGTTAGGTCATAATGATTATCAATTATTAAAAAGTTTGAATTGTTACTTGTATCAATCTTGCGAAGGTGATGCTAGTAAAAGCAATCTGTATAAAACTCTTCGAGAGATAAGCAATAGCTTTGCTCATGATTTAGCTTCAAAAAATCGTAGTTACGATGAAGCAGAATGGAGTTAAAATGATCAAGACAAAACTAAACAAACCTAAAGGCTCAAGATTTTGGAAATTGTTTGTGGAAAAAGATGGTAAGTACAAAATCATTTATAAAAACGAAAACAAACAACTTGTTAAAAAGAAAAGAGCAGCAGTACAATCTGACAGTATTGATATTGAAGCTAAATTATCAAGAAAAACATTTATTGGTTTATATAAAGAGTTTGCTGAAGCTAAGATTGAAGAAGGTAAAAATAATGATTTAGGCGGTAAGCTTCATTCATTAAAAGTATATCTTGGATATTATAACAAACATATATCTAAACACTTTCCTGAGCATATTTTAATTGATGGTGTAACTGAACAAGTTGCTGAAGATTTTTTTATTAAATTAAAAGGCAACGGTGTTAGTTGGATACAAACTGAGAATGTTGTTATGACATTTAAGACTGCATTAAGATATGCAAAAAAGAAACAATACATATCTAACATTGGTGATATGGAAGATTTCAAATGTAAAAAACAAGCTAGATTGAAAGCTAAAAATCCAGCTGAAATGAAATACAAAAAAACACCAATGATTAATCTTCAAGAAGCTGACAGATTGTTTAAACTTTTTGATACTGATAATATTAAAAATCCTACAATTACAGATAAAAGAAACTTTGTTATTGTTGCTGTATTTCTTTTTTGTGGATTAAGAATGTCGGAGTTAAGAGGTTTAAAATGGAATGCGATTGACCTTAATGCTGAAGTTCCAACAATAACAATTAAACATACTATTGTTGGCTCTTATGAAGGATTTGGTAAAGCAGATGGATCAAGAAGAACTATAGTTATTCATCCAGTTTTATTACAGATACTAAGAGAGTGGAAGGCTACACATACAAGACATTTTACACCTCATAAAATCACTTGGGTTTTTCCTTCATTAAGAAAAACTATTGAATGGATTGTTCCAGTTTGTGAAAGAACAATTAGAGATATGATAAATGTTGGTTTTGCTAATTTAGATTTAGCTGAAATCCAATATGTAGTAGATAGAACTAATCCAAGTAAAAGAAGAATAAAAGTTATATCATCTAAATTTGGAACAGCTCCAACTAAAACTTTTAGACATTTTGCGGCTACTTGTTTGCTTGCTGGTCAAAACTCTAATGCAGAATTAACTGATAAGTTTGTTATTAATTATATTGGTCATACAGATAAGAAGGTAACAGAAAGTATTTATGGAGATCATACAAACTTAAATACTTCTCCTGAGTATGCAGCTAAAGAACTTCAAGCTTTAAAGAATGCAATACCTTTAAAAAGAGGAAATTACTAAGTATCAATGGTCATGCGGACTAGCTTTTGTTAGTCTGCGTGGCTCTATGAAGGTATCTTTCCTTCTCTTCAGCTCGTTTTTTCCAATATTGATTAATTTGCTTCCTCATTGAAGTTCCTCTCTTCATCAAACTATCCTCTCTTATAAAACCGTCTCTCTCTAATCTACCTGGTCTTGCTACTTGTTTAGCGTAATGTTTTTTACCTTTGTGTGGCATCTTTATTTCTCAACATCATTTCAAAATTACCACTCTCTTCAGTAACTCTTTCAAGATCATTCCTTAATCTTTTGTTTTCTTGTTGCAGTTCACCATTTAATTTTTGATGTTCTTTATTTATTTTTTCTAAATCTTTTATTCTTTTTTTTAATGCTTTATTCTCATCATCTATCCACGCTTCATCAAACATTCCAACATTTGTCATGTCGCAAAATCATCCTCTTCTTTATTAACTTTATGAATCTCATCTTCTCTCTCTAAAGGATTTGTAGGTTCTTCTGGTTCAGTTATCATTGCAGCTTTAGTTTCTGCTACAATCTCAATATGAGTGTCTCGAAGTTCTTCTTTACAGGCATCTTTAGCTTCATTTAATTTTTCCATTAATGCTGGATAGTTACTCTCATAAACTCCATAAATATAAACATCATTGATAGCTGCACAAATTCGAGCTAATCCTTTATGTCGTTTTTCTAATCTCAATAGCTTCTGATCTAGTGTCGCCATCTTTTAAAACCTCCTTTAATTTATATTTAATATTTTCAATTTTAAGTTCATCAATAGTGACTTCACTATCAATTGGTTCTTTACCTTTGATAGCTTTATCTTCGTCAGCAAATTCTTCTTTGAGTCTAAAATGAACATCACCTTCAGTAGTTTTTATTATGCTACTCATGGCTACCTTCTAATCCAAATATCTGTTCTGGCGTTGTTACATCTTTAGGTTTTGTGGTTGTTGGAATACCTTTTTCTACAACTCTATTTCCATAATCTATCGTTTCTTTGATAGTCGGTTTGATATTAGTTAATACAACAGAGATAATTTCTTTACTCATTTTACCAGTAGGTTCATAACTTAAAACCAGCATATACTTACAACCAGCATCTTCGATTGTTTGTTCTTGGATTTCTATTTCACATTTAGTAGCTTTAATTATGCTCATTCAACATTGCCTCCACTTCAGGTCCAATTTCTTCATAACTACCTATATCTGCTTGAGGTTTAAGATAACCAGCATCTTGAGGTGTTAATTCTTTATCTAGCCAGTCATCTTTGCCAGTAAATCCTCTATGTTTTGTAATCATTTGAGGATCAACTAATACTTCCATTCCAACTTTAAAGAATTTTGCTAATTGATGTAATCTGAAAGCGCTACATCCATTAGTTCCTTTTTCATATTTTTGAAGTTGTTGAAATTTCACTTTGCAGTGATCAGCTACTTTTGTTTGGTTTAAGCTTCTACATTTTCTTAGGTATTTAATATTCCTACCTACAACAGCATTGAAAGCTATGTCGTCTGCTGTTTTTTTATGTCCTCTTTGATTGTCAGGCATTTTATTTTCTCCATAGTTAAGCCAAAATAATCTTCACATTGCTTTTGCCAGTTAGACATATTCATTGTGGTTGATTTTTCAGCGGTTATTAAAAAGCACTCAGGTGTCATTTGCCTAAATACCTTCTCAGCATTAATAAAGAATGCTGGAAGCTTGTTTTCGAACTTTAGCCACCATTTACTGTCATTGATTTGGTGGACAGGCATATCGGAACTGAAAGTCTGATAACTATAATAAGTTATCCAATTAGTATCGTGTTTTTTTCTACTCATATTCTGTTGTATTAGGAAATTTAATTATTTCAGCCATGATCTATAAATATCTTTATCTTTTTCTTGCATTACTTTTGCTTGATACAAATAATTTTCTGCATCATCGTATGTATCTTTTTTAAATTTGTGTTTAGTTCGATATAACTTTGCAGCTACATACATATTTGAAACCATCCATCCAGGAATAGGATTTTTCAAGTTAAGCAGAACACTCCAAATTTTTCCAATGCCATTTAAAGCATCTTCAAAATTTCCGTATTCTGCTTCCTTGATGTTACGGATCAATTTAAGCTTTTGCTCTTGTCGATTTTCCATTTTTATTTTTTTCTGAAAAGTCTTTATGAGCTTGAAGAATGTAATAAGAAGCTGTCTTTGCCATTGATTGTGGCATTTCAAACTGCTTATCAGATAATTCTCGAAGCTTATTGTAAGTTTCCATATTTAACGCAATTGATTTGAATCGATCAGTATCCATTTTACGTCTCCAATGATGCTGGATCAAAAGTTGTGTTGTCAGAATTAACTTCCAACTCTTCTAATCTATGAACCCAGTAGTACGGTTCATCTTTTGCCATTTTACCTTCGCCAGATGCTAAAGCTTTATAGCAACCAACTCTGATATTTTTACCACCTAATTCTTCTGGCAATTTCAGAGTACCTTTTAAATCATAAGATTTTGGGTTCTCTTTTTTAATATTAGGAACTAACAAGCCTAATGATTTGCGTTCCTTTTTTTGTTCTTCAGCCATTTTTTATGACTCCATTAGTCTCAAGTTTATTTTTAATCTTGTTGAACTTTTCCAAAAAGAAATTGTAGGCGATAGGATTATTAGCCTTCACCGTCTGCAATAATTTTTGATTGTTGGTCAACCAAGATTTGTATGAACCAAGATGAGAGACTTTATCAAGCTCGGTTAATGCTTTGTCTAACTCAGAACTCTGGTTAGCAATCGCAATTCCTACTTCTTCAGCGCTTGCAACGCTGTCATTTACCAAACCACACATAGATAATGCTCTACCAACAGCGCTGGTTTCACAATTTTCTACATAACTTGTTTGATTAATCCTGGATGCAGCTCGAAACTCCTGAGCTGTTCCAGTGGCAACATGCTTACGGTTGCCTTCCTCTGTTGAGCCAATATAAATATCGGCTTGCATCATTACTTGTTTATCGTCATGCTGAATAACCTTAGTAACAATGTCAAGATCGCTACCAAGATTTCTTCTAGCAAGAGCTATTTTTGTAGCTCCTAAAACGTACTCTTTACCGTGTATAGGAACTGTTCCACCTTTATAATTTTTCTTAAAATCATTGATGGTTTTTATTAGTTTATCATCTGACATATATAGTAACCTCCTATGATTATTGATGTGTAAGTGATGAGTGAAGGAGTGATCATCTTTTGATGTTGCTCCATAATTCTTTTGCGTGTTTTACAAAATCATGTCCAATGCTCCAGTAAAACGGATGTTCAAATTGAGGATCTGTATCTGCAATTAAACTTTCTATAATTGTATCTTTATCGTTAAGGTGAGCATATCTAGTTAGTAATCGTTCTCTTCTGATACCTTTAGTAACTAATTGCTCATAATAATTTTTAATATTTGCTGGTTCTAAATCCGCACAACTATTTTGTGAAAAAATCTGGAAACCATCCGCAGACAAATAAATTAAATATGGCTTCAAAGGATAAGCATGAGAAAAAAAAGAAGTCATATAAAAACTTAATTGTCTGAGATGATTAACTAACGGAGAGGATGGTAACTTTGCATGAGAAAAACCTCTGCTACCATCCTTCCTTATCTTCAATGGTTTTTGCCATACAGTCTTAAACTCGAGGACCGAAAGGAACGGAGCAGCTTTAGAAGCTGACGCTGAAGTTGATTGCTCAACCTCATTAAAATCCTCAAAGTGTAAGTCAGTTCTTCCAACAATAGGAAGATGAAGTCTGTTATCGGTGTGATTGATACTAGCTTCAGCAGTAATTTCTTTTGCCTTTGCTATACCAATTTTTTCACACGCTAAAAATCCTTGTCTAATAGTTTGAGGAATAGTTTCTTGGTACTTTTCAAACTTATCTCTATCTTTTTCATTTACAGGATTATATTCTTTAAACTTTTCTAAAGCTTTTTGTATTGCAGCTTCTTGAGATAATTTTTTATTTAATTGTGGTTGAAGTTTTTTTGTATTTGGGTTCATTCTCCAAATGGTATTGGAGTAGTGGTCTTGAAGAGCATCATTCACACAAACGCCAGCCATCATATTCGCATTGCCTTCTAGCAATCTTCTTTGCTCTTGTGTTAAAAATATTTTTTGAAAAACAAATGGACCATCCAACATATCTAATGAAGTAGGTGAGTGGTGATTGTAATTTAAGTTTTTAAAAATACCTGGAAGTATTTTTTCTTCTAAAGGATCGTCTAATTTTTTTGTATTTATATTCATGGAATAGTTTTTATTCCTATGAACAAAAATTTAATATGTAGGTATCGGAACTATCCTAAAGGTAGCTTAAGTGGTATGTTTATTTTTTTTATCTTTAATTTTATAAACATTTGTATTTTGGTGAGATCTATCTGAACTATCTGAACTATCGGAAGTATCGGACTTCTTTTTTCTAAAAGTATGTTCTTCAACATATTCAATAACTTCTCTTCTAATATAAAAATTTACATCACCATCTTGAAAGTGAGGAATGCCAACTATTTCTCCACATTCTCTTGAAGAAGCTCTCCAGTTTTGCAATGTTTCATTAGGAAAACCAAACTCAACAGCTACTTGATTACCTCTTATTCTTTCATCTAATTGAAACTCTGTATATCCGCCATTAGGCAATTTATGTCTGTATATTAGTATTTTAGGCTGTATTTTATCAGGTTTATTAGGCACGTTTTTTCGCATTTTCTTTTTTTATAAATTCTGGAATTATAACATCATCGTCTTTCGTAAATAAATTTCCTAAAAAGGATTTTTTTATAGCAGCTTTTTTATCTGCTTCTACTTGCAGTTTATCTAAAATCAATCTTACTTCAGCCTTTGTTGCTTGCAGCTGTGCTTCAATTTGTTTTTGTAGTTGGAGTATTTGTTTATTTTGTTTTTCTAAACCAATTTCTTTTAATTTATTTTTTTCTTTCTCTTCTTTTCTAATTAATTCTCCAAGTTGTTGAACTTGTTTAATATTTTTAGATAAAACTTTATCTGCTAATATTGCAGATGGCTTGGTAAATGAAATAATAGGTGCAACTACATCAGGTTCAATATCAGAAGCAATAATTTTATTTTCAGATGTTGGATCAGGATTTAAAATTATTTTTTTTGTTCCAAAGATTTGAAAAATTCCTAAATAATATTTGTAATAACCACCTAATAAAGTTGGAGCTTTATTTATTGTTCTAATCATACAAAACTTATTGTTAGCAGCTTCAGAAACTTTATCTATTTCATAATAGTAAGCTATAAATCCATCATAAATAGCATTTAGATCATTTATTCTAATAGCTTTAAGATCTAATCTATAAATATCAGATGGACAAACAGTAGTTTCCATTTTAGCTCTTTGATAACAGACACCTTGATTTGCTACAACCATACCTTCAGAAGTTTTAACTTCAGAAGAAAACTTTACATTAGACCAAACATTTATTGTTTTAGGTTCAAACATTAAAGTTGATGGTGCAACACCTAAAGTATTAGCATAATCAATTGCTTTAGTTTTCGATAGTTCTCTATCACCTTTCATGTGTTTGTATAAAGTTGATAAATTATCTTCACCAACAACTTCTTTAGGATCAATATCTTTTGTTAAGAATAAATCTTGTAATGGACTTTGTTTTTCTTTTTCTTTTTCTTTTTTAGAGTTAATCCTTTCTTTATAATGAATTTCTTTTATAAATTCACTTATTTGTTTATTAAGAGTGGCTGTATGTTCTTTTACAGCTTTTTCCATTAATTCTTTTTCATATTTTTTATGTTTTAATTTTTCTGTTTCTATTTTAGATTTTTTATCTTGAGATTTACCAAATATCCAGTTTGGTAATGTTCTATCATAAAGAGGATGTCTGCAAAAAGGATCATTCCATTTATATTTTCCTTCATATTTAGCTTTAATCCACTTATCATTTAATAAATCTAATTCTTGAGGTTCTAAAAATTTTCTAGCTTCTTTATAAACTTTTTCTTCAACACCGTTCATAGCTTTTCTACCTAATCCATTAGGACAATCATAAAAAATATCTATTCTTGCAAATGGCATTGTTCTTTCTGTTTGTCCTGGAATTTCTCTATGAACTACAAATCCATTAATAATTAATTCTTGATAATCATATTCTCTTTTAGTCCAAAACTGTTTTACTTTTTCATGTCTTGAATGTATTCCTACGCTTGTTTCTTCTTTTCCATAAAAATATTTTTTATTCATGCTGATTATTTAGCGACTAATTAGCTAAAAAGCAATAGGATTTTATACAAAAGTACAAAATAATTAAATTTTTTGTAATAAGTATTGACTATCTATTCTCATCAAATAAAGGCTTAAAACATGGTAAAACAAGTGTATTTTAATGATGTAAAGTTCAGTAAATATAGCACCTGGCACCGCCAGCAGCATAATTGCTTGAATTTCAGTGATATTGACCAGGTTTCTTGCTGTAATTCTTGTTTAGAACCACTTTTCCTTGTTGAAACGGTGTTTTTTAATAATCAACAGCTAATAAAACCGCATAAAATCACCAAACGACTAGCTGAAATGGCTGGTATTCCAGCATTTATTCTCTGGTATCACACCGTTGGAGAAATGATGATGAACTTTCACGTTAAAAAAATAGCTCCTGATTATCCTGGTGGTTATTGTTCTGAACCTAAAAGAATAACACCTGATCAATGGCTGCAATTCCTAGAGCATAAGCAAGCAGAGCATTTTCCAAAGTGCCAAAAAAAAAATTTATTTCTAAAAAAATTAAAAGAAGATCCAAGAGCTAACAGGAGGAAAGCATTTGCGTCAATTCTACATAAGTGATCCAAAGTTATTTGACCTGGACATATCTGCATTTGATTTCAGATTGTATGAATATCTTTGTAAGAATTATGATCTAAAAAGATTATCTCCTTATGTGAGAATGGTTGATTGCGCTGATAATTTTTCAGTTCCGTTGCCAAAGATTAAGGAAGCTTTAGAGAGACTATCTTTATTAAGCATAGATTATAAACCATTAATTACACATAAGAATTTCACTTACTTTGATATGCCAAGATATAAATATTTTCTTGAAAGCATAAAGTTTCGAAAGAATTATTCAAGAGGTGGCTGGTCCAAACTTAAACAGAATGTCAACAGTTATAAGAATGGAGCTTATGAGTAACATTGAAAAAATACTAGAAGAAGAGATAATAAGCTTAAATAACCTAGTTTTTCTTTTTTCTGAGGCTGCACGTACAGAAAGGTTTTTATCACGTCCTAAGCCTCCTAATACGCCAGCAATGTATGATTTATTGGCAACCTTATATGAACCTGGAGACTGGTCTTACTATGAAAAAGCTTTAATGAAGATTAGAGCTACACCAAAACAGATTACTCGCTGGGAGTTCTCAATAGATGCTTTACTTGCAATTGAGGAAGATATTTCCAAAGATCCACTACTTGATAGACAAATAATTTGGATGAGAGCAAATAGATTTAAGTGGACACAAGTTGGAAAACATTTTGGCTTTAGCAGATATTCAATCAAGAATAGATATATGAAAGTCCTAACTGCTTTAACAAATAAATTAAAAAAAAATAATAAAAAGTATTGCAAACTTAACCGAATATTGTACTTAATTTGATATTCTTAAAAAAAATATAAATAAATAATCTCTCCTATAAACAAAGTTATAATACGTTATGGAATATCTATCCTGGAGTGGTATAATAAGGTTTCTAAGTAATTATATAAAACCGTACAAGAACGGATTTAAAGTTTATTTCTTTTTTCTCTTTTTTTCTTTTTGCCAAAGATTAATAAATCCTAAAACCGAATATGACTGGACGACCAAAGAATAAGATTCCTTGCCAAACAATTAATAAACAAAACAAACTTCCTTGCAAAGCCAAAGGTATCTATTGCAAAACAACAAAGAAATATCGTTGTCGAATGCATGGAGGATTTTCAAATGGTCAGAAAACTTTAGAAGGAAAAATAAAAGCCTATAAAAATTTACCACAGTTTAAGAATTTAAATGACGAAGAAATTAGAACTTACATTACAAACAGAACAAGACATAATCAGACTGCTGATGAACGGAATGCCTTTGACTCAAATATGCTCGAAGGAAAATTCTCCAAGCCTATCGACAGTCTATAGTTGGATTCAAACAAATAAAGATTTCGCAAGTAAGATATTACTAGCAAGAAGAGTAGCAGCTCAAACATATCTTGATAGAATGATTACTGAGCTTGAAGCTGCGGACAACAAGAACATCATGGTAATAAGAGAGAAGCTTCATCATTATAGATGGATGGCATCAAAGCTTATTGGTATTTACGGAGACAAGCAGCAAGTCAACGTAGATCAGAAGATTGAGATTACTTGGAATAGTGATGACCAGGATAAGACTTATGAGAATGAGATAAAGAATGTGTCAGAAAGTTCGGTAGCTAATACATAGTCAAAGAGTTTCGCACGCAACATGAGGTTCGTGAATGATTCTCATTCGCAA
>Ga0208553_1000669_pt1 | contig 12221 bp, 11 predicted proteins | sample 6_EtaG_FD_184079 | JGI IMG/M metagenome (GOLD analysis project Ga0208553, IMG submission 184079) | Marine viral communities from the Subarctic Pacific Ocean - 6_ETSP_OMZ_AT15160 metaG (SPAdes) (version 2) | ecosystem: Environmental > Aquatic > Marine > Oceanic | place: Pacific Ocean | collected...
TGTTTGGATATCTGCTCTGGATCTTCGGGTTTTTGGGCGCCCACCGCTTTTATTATGGCAAGCCGATTACCGGAACCATCTGGTTTTTTACATTGGGTCTGTTTTTTATCGGCTGGATAATCGATCTGTTTCTCATCCCTTCCATGGATGAGCAGGCCGACAGCCGGTTTCGTGAGGGTGAGGTCAACTACAACATTGGCTGGTTGTTACTGACCTTTACCGGCGTTTTTGGGTTGCACCGGCTGTATATGGGCAAGTGGATCAGCGGGATTATCTACCTGCTGACCGGCGGCCTGTTCCTGCTGGGCGTGCTTTATGATTTCTGGACATTGAACGACCAGATTTCAGAGCGTAACGGCCAAGTGAAATTTGGATAACAGTTAGGGAGGGTCTGATTAACGCCTGATTTGCCCCTGAATCGCTTTTCAACTCGAAAAAAAGCCATTCAAACGCAATGTGAGCATGATCACCCCCTCTGTTTGTTCATTTTTTGCCCGTTTCCCGCCATTTCGGCGAAATCCGGGCGCACTGACCCTACGCCAGCAGGTATTTTTCGCCTGTCAGCAGATTGCTGAATGCTGCCAGCAAGTGCAGCCGGTTGGCGTTCTTGGCCAGGCCGCGATAGCGGACTTTGCTATAGCTAAAAACTTGTTTGATGTACCGGAATGGATGTTCCACTTTGGCCCGGACGCTGGCTTTGAGCTTTTCGGCTTTCAACTTACGGTCGTCCAGTTTCTTGCGAGATCCGGGACGCTTGGCAATGAACCAGGATACGTTTTTACGATCTTTATGCTCATCCCGCTTTTGAATCCCAAGATAACCGGCATCACCGAACACGCGCTGCTCGTCACCGTGGAGAAGGTTGCCAGCGGGCACGATGTCGTGGACGTTGGCTGCCGTGGTATCGATGCTGTGAATCAGGCCGAGCGTGTCGTCCACGCCAATGTGCATTTTCATGCCAAAGTGCCACTGGTTGCCTTTCTTGGTTTGATGCATTTCCGGGTCACGCTGGCCGCTTTCGTTCTTCGTGGAACTCGGGGCGGAAATGATGGTGGCATCCACAATGCTGCCTTCGCGCAACATCAGGCCATTCTTCTCCAAGTGCTTGTTCACCTCTTTGAACAACACCTTGCCAAGGCCATGGCGCTCAAGGAAATGACGGAACTTGAGAATGGTGGTTTCGTCCGGCAGACGATCAAGCTTCAAGCCGGCAAAGTGACGCATGGATTCAATCTCGTACAGGGCGTCTTTCATGGCCGGATCACTAAGGTTATAAAACAGCTGCATGCAGTGGACTCGCAGCATGGTCGACAGCGGGTACGGTGGCCGGCCAGTCTGGCCCTTGGGGTAATATCGGGCTACCTTCTTCTCCAACTGCTTCCAGGGAATCAGCTTGTCCATCCGCTCCAGAAAGATCTCGCGGCGGGTCTTGCGCTTCTTGGTCTGGTACTCGGCTTCGGAGAAGGTGATCTGATTCATGGCAGCGGTGAATCCTATACGGTTGGTGATGGTCGAATTATCGCTGATTCTGGGGACTTATTCAGAGGTTCCCTAACTATCCAATGAACAATTTATCCACTAGCTGCTCAAGCTTTTTACCGTCATCGGTTAGTTCGTAGTTCTTATCAAAACCAACTTCATCCAAACGGTCGGTACAACAATCCCGCAATTTATCAGCATGGTCATCAGAAACCCCCCCACCCTCAGAAATCGCAGTTAACACCTGGCTCAAGTCAGGTGTTAACTGCAGCGTCGTAAGTAAAAAAGCGACGTCATTTCTATTCAACCTAATCATTAGTTTCACTCCTTCCGCCTTTTCAATCGGCCCGCTTTTTTAGAAGAAGTTGGGTTTACAGAAACAATTTTTTTCGTATCGGGGTTAACCGCAACTTCTGCTTTTTTGCCGATAGAACGTTGGCTCGGACGACCCTTACTGTCAAATTTTACAGGCATCTTAACCAGCGGGGTTCGAATGGCATCGAGTTCGTCGGAAGTTTTGATTTGCCCATTTATTTTCTGGTTCAAACTGTGCTTCGTATGTTTAGGCAACGTACTCTTGGCAGCTTCTGCACCCTTCAAGGTCATTTTCACTGAAGAGCGCGATAGTCCTCGAACTAGGCCCACTGCACTTCCTGCTGAGTGCAGCCCCATTGCGGTTTTCGCACTGACGTTGCCAACTTGGCCAGCGATCATGGCATGGTCAGTTCGCATATCGCGGCGATTAAGATGGAAACTAAGGAAAAGGTCGCCATCAACGTCGATATTGGTATACGGGTTGTTGCCCGAGTATGCGTACCGGTTAAATGAATGAACGTTCGACTCGTGCCATTTCACCGGATCGTTGGCCGTAAAACGACCGATCGATGACGTGTACCAATGCGCCTTATGGTCTGCGAGGCCGGTTTCCTCATCCAGCCAGTTTCCGGTATAACCGCGCGCGTAAGTGTTGGTGGTGATTTTGAGGCCCCAGGGATCATAAGTCTGTTGCCAAGCCCCCGCGCCAGAGCTGTCGGCACCTGTAATCTTGGATTATGAACCCTTAAGATCCAAGTCCAAATCAGGGTCTGATTTAGCTTTTGCTATCGCGTCCAACCAGTCCTCCCATATCGCGGGATCTGCTGGTCTAGCATCAGGCAGCATAGACATACCTCCTAAAAAGCCGGCCAAATCATCAGAGCCGGTCATCTCATATAATTTTTCTAAATATAAGTACATCGCCTTGAATGCTTCTTCACTGGATATTTTTTCCATCATTTTACTGCCTTGGTTTTTTTGGAGATGATAGGCCGGTTTCTCGATTGAATTTTCTTGGCGTTTTATTCAAACCTCCGTTGATGATTTTTCCGCCTCTGGCTTGCGTCCAGACTTGGGTTCCATCAGATCGATTTTGTGCAGACCAAGTATTACCGAACTTATCTTTGCCAAGAGTCGCTGAAGGTTTATTCGCTATATTCTCAAGCAGCTTCCGGTTCTTTGGCGTATCTGAAAGATGCCCTTCTTTGTTCCTGAAAATATGCTTTGCTCTCTTGGGGTCGACTACATTTATTTTGACAGAGTTGCTAATCCTATTTATTGCAGACATCGTTGCCTTGGTAGCTTTCACCCCGCCAATGCCAAAAGACCCCGCCCCGGAACGATTTATGGAGTCCTGAGTTTCCTCCATCGTCGCAACTTCAGTGGCAATGCCCAGAAACTCGAAGCCCGCTGCTGCCAGGAGAACCAACGGGAAGGCAAGCTCGCCATTTCTGTCAGTGTAATTATAAGGGCTGTTATTGCCATAAGCATATCGGTTGAACGAATGAATATTCGACTCGTGCCATTTCACCGGGTCGATGGCCGTAAAACGACCGATCGATGACGTATACCAACGTGCCTTGTGATCTGCGAGGCCGGTTTCCTCATCCAGCCAGTTTCCAGTATATCCGCGCGCGTCTATGTTGGTTGTGAGTTTGAATCCCCAAGGGTCATAGGCTTGCTGCCACACCAACGTTCCAGCGCTATCTGTCGCGGCAATGGGAGAGCCCAGGTGGTCATTGTGGTAGTAGGTGACGACCTCTGCAGCCCTGAGCGGCAAAGCCGTTAACAGTAAAAGCGTAAGAGTCCACAGGTGCTTGATGATGAATTGATTCATGACAGATCCTCCTTGATGCTCATTGGCCAACAACGGTGGTTGAGTCGGTTACCTTGGCGGGCACCTGCGAATCGACATAGATATATTCTTTGAAGCCGCCCTGCGGCTCGTATTCTCCCAAGAGGCTCCCTAAACAATACGGACTTCAGGAACGTACTCCGATAACACCTCTATACATGTATCCATAGTTGAAACCACATAATGAGTTAATGAATCTGCCTCCAAAACATCTGAAAAGAATAACGCGAGAGGTGAATGGCTGACTGTAAATGTCCATCCGATTGCAACATCCTTAATGCACCAATATCTTGTCAAAAGATCTTCGTCAGCGACCACATATGGGCCGCAGTTCTCCAAAAGCACCTCATAATTTCGACTAGCTCCATCCTCCAGCCTAATTATTACAGATGGCCCTTTATCAATTAATTCAACAAAGTACAGCTCATCGCATATTGAAAGCTCCGTATTCCACTTATGAATCTGCATGTTTTTTGGCCAAGGAAGTCAAGGGTTAGCGAATCTGATGACAATTTGCTGCGGGTTTTTATCAGTTTTCACACTAATCGTATTTCCCGATCTTGAATCCGATCGAAGGGAGAAGGATCTATTCTTGTGTTTAAAAACCTGGGTGCCATTTTGTTTTGTCATCACTTGTCCACTTTTTATGGAAAAAGATTGTTGGAGCCCTTTAAAGGCTGTAGTGGAACTGCCTGAGTTTTGAAACTGTAAACCCCGACCTTTAGTTTGTAGCATGCGATCAAAAGAGCTTTTGTTTAAAAGATTGCCAAGACCGTCAGATGCCGAAGTCCCTTTCTTTAAGATGTTATGAGATCGCGATGTTGAAGAAGCCGCTCCTATCGGCTTGTAAATGTTGCCGGGTAGCAACGAGGACATCGAGTGTATCACTGCCCCCGCGAATGCCGCTCCAGAAACATTGCCGCTTCCTCTGCTGCCCCCGCCACCAAGCTCTGGGCCACTCTGGTAGGCGGGAGACACAGGCGGGACTTCACGCGACATTTTCCCATCGCGATCATCAAACCGATAAGGATTGTTATTGCTGTAGCTGTACCGGTTGAACGAATGAATGTTCGACTCGTGCCATTTCACCGGGTCGATGGCCGTAAAACGACCGATCGAAGACGTATACCAACGCGCCTTATGGTCTGCGAGGCCGGTTTCCTCATCCAGCCAGTTTCCGGTATAACCGCGCGCGTCAGTGTTGGTGGTGATTTTGAGACCCCAGGGATCATAAGTCTGTTGCCAAATCACCGCGCCGGAGCTGTCGGTACTAGCAATGGGCGATCCCAGATGGTCATTGTGATAGTAGGTCACCACCTCAGCTGCACTGAGGGGGAACACGGTAAAAATGAGCACTGCCAGTGCGGCCAGTGTCTTCCTAATGGAATGTTTCATAGCGTTGTCCTCCCTGGCCATTACTGGCCTATGACTGCGGTCTCATCGGCAACCTTCGCAGCGACCTGCGAACCCACGTAGATGTATTCCTTGAAGCCTGCTGTTTGGTCGTATTCGCCCAACAGATCCCCATTCATCGTATACAGAACCGTCGTCGCTTCTGTCGGCGAGATCCGATTGACCCGGGTATTGATCCCGTCATAGTTGTAATCGATTATGCTGGAGCCATTGTCGATTGAGGCGAGGTTTCCGGCCCCGTCGAAGACCATGATATTCAGCCCATCGCTGGTCATATTGCCTCGGGCGTCGTGCGTGATGGTGTAATAGAACGAGGGGAAAACTCGGTACGTGAGCTTCTGGTTGCCGTAATAATAGTCTTGCAGCACACCGTTGCGATCACGGGTATCGATGTTCCCCAAGGCGTCATAGGCTACCGTTTCCGCACCCCAGGGGCCGGTGGCTGATGTCATGCGGTTGAGTGTGTCGTACCCAATGGTTCTGTCGTGCAACGTGCCAATGCTATCGACAATGCCGGTCATGTTGCCGACGTTGTCGTAGGTGAAGCCCAGACCCACAAGGGAGCTGGCACCAAGCGACGAGACAAGTGAGCTTGGGCGCAATCGGCTATCCAGTGCCTGATCGGTTATCACACCGTTAGCGTAGGTCATAGAGTCCAACGCCCCACTGGGATAATGGTCTATCTGGGTAACGTAGGGGGCAGCCTGAGTCTGCCACCCCAGTGCGTTGACAGACGTGTTCACAATGCGCCCGCTGGGGTAGGTGATGGCATCCATCTGATCCAGATTATCGAGCGTGTACGTCACGTTATAGGTGCGAGTACCGACCTGCAGGGATTCGCTTGTCAGATTATTGTTCTGATCGTAGGTATAGTTGCGAGCCGCCACGGAACTGATGACGGAAGCAACATTGTGGTTGTTGTCGTAGGTGTAGGTTGCCGAGGGTGTGCTATCTGAATAGCTTGCGGTTTTGAGACGGTTCAGATTGTCGTAGGTCCAGGTTTCGATAATGCCACTGGCTCCGATTTCCTGGCTGATCAGGTTGCCGACGGCATCCCGTCCCAACTGTGTTGTTCCTGTCTCTGGATGGGTCTCCGCAACCAGAAAACCGCGGCCATCGTGGATGTAAGAGCGACCGAAGCCGAAGACGGTTCCATCAGTTTGCTGCTCGCCCTGGAACACATCGTAAACTTCGCCCAGACCGTTGCGCCTTATGATCGTCGTCACGGACTCCGGTGACTGGATCATGCGGAGCCAGGCGTTATCCATGCTTCCGTGATGAACCAGCGATTTTTTGGTTAAGTACCCGTTTTCATCCGTCACGTTTATTTCAAATCCGATCGGGTAGTCAATGGTCATGCTTGTCTGATCGGGATGGGTCACACTGGCCAGCCGCTGGAACTCATCGTAGGTCATCGTGTCCCCGTTCGTGCTGTTGGGGTAGCTCTCAAAGGTAACGCTGCCCAGCGCGTCCCGTGTTCTGCTGACCTCAACGCTAGTTGTTTCAAGGGTATCCTCTTGCTTCATACCAATGTCGCGCCAAAAGCCATCAAAATAGCGGGTTTCACGATAGGCGCCCCGGGTTAATACCGAGTCGTCATTACTGTACGCGATGGAGACACTGGCCTTGACGGGATAGTCAATACCGGTGAGTCGGTTGAGGTTGTCCCAACTGTACGTTGTGGTGTGGCCCCGACCATTCGTAGACGATGCCAGTGTTCCGTCCGGATTCACCACCCTGGATTCCGAGATGCTTTCAGGGTACTGAATATTCCGCGCAGCACCCCGGAAGTAGTTTGAGTAGGTTGTGGTGTTGTTACGGGCATCGGTGACTGTGGCCAGATCGCCTTCGGACGTGTAGGTGTACGTCGTCAGCACGCCCCACCTATCTTCCGACAGCATGTTTCCGGCGGTATCGTAGGTGCGGTTGGTGACCCATTGAGTCGTGGGCGCTGCCGATGGATAGTCAATGGTTTCCTGGGTTACCAATCCCAGCAGCCAGTCGTTACCCGTTGTTCTGTTTTGATAGCTGAGCGTGGTGGTTCTGTTCGGGTTATTGCTGGCGTTCGATGTCTCAACGATCGTCTGCGGTGCCCCATAAGCGTCGAAATTCGAGTATTGAGTTTCAACCGATGCGCCCTGTCGCCAGTGGGTGACTTTGGCAACGTAAGGCGTTTGAGTATTGTTGTCTCTTTGCGTGGTGCGCCGACCGTGCCAGTAGTCTTCACTGGACAGCAGAATGCTTCCGTAGGTGTATGAGAGCTGTTCAAGCAGATTGTCGTTGAGATCGTAGACCTCTTCGTAGCTCTTGGTGCCAACTCGCCACCGTGGAACGCCCGTCGTGTAGCCGCTGTGATAGAACTTCCGTTTGTGGTCTGGGGCGATCATCAGGGTTTCATCGAATCCGGTGCCACTGCTATGCGCTGCCGTATAACCGAACGACCAGGAACCGGGTGTGATAGCCCGCCCCGATACGTGTTTTGCGCTGATGACGGTGGTGGCTTTCTGAGCACCGTAGTCAAAATAACTGTAGTCGTAGTCGTAATCTATGACCCCACCGGAAGGGTAGGTAACGGTATCAACAGCGAGGCTGCCGGCATTGCCGTTGGTTATCAACGGATGATAGGTGTAGTCCCAGCTCAATCCGTCCGGGCGAACGACTTGGGTGAGCTGTGGGAAATCGGGCGAGGTTCCCTGGGTGTATGTGTGGTTGTATGTCCAGGTCTGGCCGTTGCTGGTGATTGATGTGAGCCGGATATTGTCATTGGTGACGTTTGTGTAGGTGTAATCAATGGTTCGGCCGTCGCTCGTCGATATCGAATCAATATAGATAACCCCGACGATGTTTGACGCATAATTTATACTCATTGAGTTGCCATCGGTGTCCTCGATATACGTTGCGTAAATCTTGGCCCCTTCGCTGTCGGTATCGTACTCACTCATGAGGTAGGTCGTCCCATCGGGGGACTTGACCTCAACACCGCCCGCCACACAATTTGCGCGCCACCACTGCCGCGTAATCAACTCCGGGCTGTGCTGACTTGCGAGCACCAGCAGTTGACGGCTGCCGTCCGGCAGTTCCAGAGACGGATTATCAAGAACATCAATGGACCACAGATTTTGTGAACACACCTTGCCCTTGTGCTCTTTGGCCACCGCGATACGGCCAAAATGCATATTCCACCCGTAGCCGTAAGGGGTATAGGCAATGAAACTGTCCTGAGGGTTGTTGTAGACACGGTTGATCTCTATATCCATGCCCCCATTGCCGGGCACCACCAAATCCGTGTATGAAAGCTGAAGCTGCCCGGAGAACGGATCAATGTGTTCTCCAAAATTCTGATTGATCGTTTCCTTAAACGGGTTCAACCCCGGCTCTTCGTAATAATCACGGATATTGGCATGGGCCGATACGGCCAGGCTGGCACTGACAAAAAAGCTGAGTATTGCCGATGGGTAGAGTGACATGGGTCACCTCCGTGTGCGTGGGCATTTGATTCAGAGGGTTCTTGTTGAGCAGGCGGTCTCTCAGGAGCCAGAGCGGTTTCTGTTTGCCTGCTCAGTCAACTGAGATGGAATAATCTGTTTGGCTGTGGGCATGCGCCTGGCGTCGGGTTTTTCAGGTGCCACTCTCATTCTTTGGCTGTTATCAACCGTGAAAGCTTGGCGCTGATGCAGTTTGGCATCAACGCTTGGCAAGGTGAGGGCCGGCTGTCCTGGCGTGAGTTGTTTTTCACGAGGCTCTTGTTCGGAAACGGTTTGGGCAGAGGCGTTCAGTGCGCTCAGTAGAAGGCTAGAAACAAAAAGGACTGTGCGAAACATGGTCTCACTCCTTGTCAAATTGTATAAATTCCGTTCAATTTTCAATCTAGCATAGATCGTTTTTTGCACAAGCAGGGCGCACAAAACGATACAAAACGCATTTTTTGGTAACAGTTCTGCTGTCACTTGATTGCGTTCCGGTACTTCTTGGGTAGATTTTAGATCAACTTTCTGAGCTGCTATTTACCCGGAAATTACTGCAGGATGAAACCAAAGTACCGCCGTGTCGGCCCAGTTTAAATATCAGCGCCCTGTTCCAGTTCCACAAGGCCTTCCTCCAGGTAATCCAGCATCCGCTGCAGGCTCGGTAGCGTGCGGCGGCAGCCAATCAGCCCGAATTCTATCTGATCCTTGTAGCTGGTCAGGGTCATATTCAGGGCCAGCCGGTCCATGGCGATGGACACAGGGTACATTCCCTCCAGTTTGGTGCCGTTCCAGTAACTGGTCTCTTTTGGCCCGGGCACGTTGGATATCACTACGTTGAAGGTCTGCCACTTCGGGGCCACGCCTGTCAGCAGATGGAACGCCGCTGGCGCCAGAGTCAGTGCGGTGTAGTTGACGATTTCTTCTGGCGACATGTGAGCGTAGCGGTCTTTGCCTTCCTGCATACTTTGATGAATCTTCTGCAGTCGCGTGCCGGCATGGTTTTCATCCGTATACAGGTTGGCCAGGATAACGCCCACCTGATTGCCCTCGGCCTGGCTGTCTTCCGTTTTGTCGCCGGCAGACTTCTCATGTTTACGTAGCGATACCGGAACCATCGCGATCAGTGGTTTTTCCGGCAGTGCGTCCTGGTTCATTAGGTAGGTTCGTAAAGCACTGGCGCACATGGCTGTGACCACATCGTTTACGGTAGTGCCATACGCATGGCAAACGGCCTTGATTCGTTTCAGGCAGTAAGATTGAGCTGCGAATCGGCGGGAGCCGGTAATTTTCCGGTTCAAAATGCTGCGCGGTGCGTGAAAAATGGATTTATAGACCGGGTCTTTGCGAGCGGTGTTTATGGTGCGCAACAGCTCCCGCGCGACGGTCGGCACCGTACCCAGTTGTTTTCCCGATTCCCCCAACAAATGACTGATACTGCGCCAAAGCGAGGAGCCGCTGCTATCCTCATCCCGCCGTGGTCGTGCCGCCAGGTCCCAGATGGGAGGCATATTGCGCTTTGCGGGGTCCGTGGACAGCATTCTCTGAAACATCCGCATTGCAGAAACGCCATCCATCAGGGAGTGGTGCACCTTGGTGTAAACCGCAAACTGCCTGTCGCCCAAGCCCTCAATAAGGTGAAACTCCCACAACGGACGCTCACGATCCATAAGGTGTGAGTGTTCCGCAGAGACAAAACCAAGCAGTTCACGGATACGACCCGGGGTAGGTAGAGCTTCAAAACGAAAGTGGTGTTCCAGATCCAGTTGTTTGTCGTGCACCCAAACCGGCTGTGCTAAACGGCTGTCGAGACGACGATCAAAAGGTGCCGTCACTTCGGTATCCTTGCGCAGTTGCTCGGCCAGCCTGGCCACATAATCGTCCGGTGCATCATCGGGAAACGAAAAAATCTGCAGCCCGCCCACGTGCATGGGTTGCTGGCGTTTCTCCAGCCAGAGGAAAAGCTGGTCGGTGGGGCTCAGAGGCTTCACGGGCGGCATCCTTTTTATTGGCGTTTTCGTGATATTACCTCAGGTTGCCTCGGAGTGGTTGACCTCTGGTGGATTCCGGCCCGTCAAATTGCCTTGATTTAGCTTCTTGCCCGGTCAGGCAGCCACGGCTTCCCGTTGCTTATCGGTGGTTTCCAAAACGATTCGGTTACCGTCCAGGAGAACGGCGTAGGTTTTGACCCTGACCGAGTCGTCTTCCAGACAGACACCGGTTTTCAGATTGAAGTGTTGTTTATAGAGCGGCGAGGCTACGATGGGCTCTCCCTTAAGGTCCCCCGTGATACCGCGAGCCAGAACATTAGCGCCACTGAACGGATCGGTATGGCTGATGGCAAAGAGCGCCGGCAGCCGGTGCGGCAGATAAAATACCGCCACCGGCCCGTCCTCCGTCCAGACAGCAATGCCGGACTCTGGTACCAAGTCTTCAACAGTACAAACCGCGTTCCAAAAAGTACGAGCTTTCATCTGTGTTCTCCTTGAATTTTCACTTTTCGATATTCGAAAGTTCTGTGAGTGTGGTGGTATGGGGTGCCTTTCCGCCGGGAAAAAGATGTCTGAGCGCAGCGAGTTATTTTTCCCAGAGGAAAGGCACCCCATGCCGCCGCGCGCACCCACCCAAACAAACAGGCTACGCAGACTCCAAAACAGGCCGCCTCTGACCCCGCTCAGTCGTCCACTGCTGCACCGGATCCTTCTGCTCTGGCAAGTTCACAAACTCCCGGAACCGCTTGCGCTTCTCGGGATCTTCCACCGCCGTTTTCCACTCACATTGATAAGTATCTGCAATACCGTTCATGTGCTCCTCCAGCTCCCCACAAATGCCGAGGCTATCCTCAAGAATCACCTGCTTCAGATAGCCCAGGCCACCCTCCAGATTCTCCATCCACACACTGGTGCGCTGCAGCCGGTCAGCCGTGCGCACATAGAACATAACCACCCGGTCAATGGTGCGAATCAGCTCCTCATCAGACAGATCAGTCGCAAACAGATCGGCGTGGCGCGGACGCATGCCACCATTACCGCAGACATAAAGGTTCCAGCCATTTTCGGTGGCGATCACCCCGAAATCCTTGCTCTGAGCCTCGGCACATTCCCGGGTGCAGCCAGACACCGCCATCTTTACCTTGTGCGGCGCCCGCAGGCCCTTGTAACGATTCTCCAATTGGATTGCCATGCCCACACTGTCCTGCACGCCATAGCGGCACCAAGTGCTGCCAACGCAAGACTTCACCGTGCGCAGGGACTTGCCGTAGGCGTGACCGGTCTCGAAACCTGCGGCAATGAGCTTCTCCCATATCTCCGGCAGCTCGCTCAGGGTGGCGCCGAACAGGTCAACCCGCTGGCCGCCGGTGATCTTGGTATACAGGTCGTACTCTTTGGCCACCTCGCCCAGCACAATCAGTTTGTCGGGGGTGATCTCGCCTCCGGGAATGCGCGGCACAATGGAATAGGTACCGTTTTTCTGCATGTTGGCCATAAAAGTGTCGTTGGTGTCCTGCAGCGGCACGTGATCGGTGGCCAGGATGTGTTCGTTCCAGCAGGTCGCCAGAATCGAGCCGACGACCGGCTTGCAGATGTCACAGCCCTGACCCTTGCCGTGCTGGCTGATCAGGGTGCGGAAGGTGCGGATGCCGTTAACCTTCACCAGATGGAACAGGTCTTGCCGGCTGTAGGGGAAGTGCTCAC
>Ga0208553_1000675_pt1 | contig 12188 bp, 15 predicted proteins | sample 6_EtaG_FD_184079 | JGI IMG/M metagenome (GOLD analysis project Ga0208553, IMG submission 184079) | Marine viral communities from the Subarctic Pacific Ocean - 6_ETSP_OMZ_AT15160 metaG (SPAdes) (version 2) | ecosystem: Environmental > Aquatic > Marine > Oceanic | place: Pacific Ocean | collected...
GTAACAGCCTTAGAAAACGCATAACCAAGGAGAGTAATGAGTAAAAAGACAGAAGTAATGGAAGAAGTTAAAACTAATAACGTAGCAGAGCCTGTAGATACAGATGCTAAAGCTAAAGAAGCTATTGACACATTACGTGTTCAGCTTAAAGAACATCTACAACAGGCAGACTACCATAAAACAATGGCTACAAAAGCACAGGGTGCATTAGAGGTCTTGTTACAACTACATCCAGAAGAGGAGAAAAGTGACAGTTAAAGAACTTATGCAGAGAGTTGGCATGACAGGAACAGGTCGTGCTTTGGCCTATATTAAAGATGGCCTAGATGAGTTAAATATGTATGCAGAGACTCATGTTAAAACTGCGCGTATAGATATTGCCGAGAATCAGCGTTTTTATGATTTCCCAAATGATATGATTAAGGTTATAGATATCAGGTGTAAGAACCATGGTAATGCGGCAGATGAATACAGGAGTGTGCCGAGGGCTATAAACCCACCAGCAACGGAGGACGCAGATGGCATCTAGTAAATTTTACGCTTATTATGTAAGAGGCAGGCAAGTAGCTATTGTTCAGCATGATTATACGCTTGGCAGTGGCCAAACATTGTCTCAACCAGGATTAAACTCTGTAGGGGCAAGAGGTGATGTGTTATGGAAAAGTCCAACTGAGGCTATATCTAAGGGTTTAGAGATAGAATATGCTTACAGTCCTAGATATAGAGTATCTTCTAATGCTGCAGTTGACGTGAATAAGTTCTATGTTAATGGCTGGACAGTTATAGGTGGCTATTTAGCATTTTTAAGAGCCAAGGCAACAGGAGCTGTTACATGGGCAGGTACACCAGAATCTGCTGTTACATCTGGCAGCTCAGGAGATACAGGTGGACAAAGTTTAGATTATATAGTAGTTGGTGGAAGTTCAAGATGGAATGGTCTTCATAAAGTTCAGACTGCAGGCACGGAAGGGCAGCTTGTTACATATACTAAAGTAAATCAAACTGTTCCTTATTTTGAGGATCAAGATATTGACTTTAATACAGACGAAGAGGTATATGATGGAGGAGGAACGTCAAATATATATTTAGCAGACCATTTTAGTGCAGGCGATTATGTCTGGATATCTGGTGTTACTGGCGAGGCGGATACTAATGAAGGATTATTTAAAATTGCAAGCGTATCTCAAAGCAGTACAGATACCAGTAGTAAAATAACAGTTGATACAAGATATGTTGTTGTTGATTCATCTTCTGCAACAACTTCTGCCACTGGACTTGGCACTGAATATTCTGCTGCGGCAGCCTTTGATGCTAAAGATGGCTTATCTGTAGTAAATATATATAAAGCACATAGGGATTTTGCTTATGTCTTGACTGACGTAAATACACTTAATGATGAAACAGATGAAATTGATCTACCAGAATACTTAGCTAAAGCCTTAGTGTATTATGTAAAGGCTAAGGTGGCAGAGGATAGGGGTGAATTAGAACAAAAAGAATATAATATGCGCGAGTTTAAGCGCTTACTGGAAAGAAATGAGAGCTCAAAAATATGGGGAGCTCGTAGAATAGGAACAGACGAAACAGCAATACGATAACAATAACAGCCCATTCACGCCAGTCATGGCTTAGGGCAGGAGGTTAAAATGGCAAGAACATCAGGCTTACACGCCTTTACAGTACAAGAGGCTACAAATTATGAAGCCTATACATCATGGAATCATCAAACCGCAGATGTAAGTGGAGATTCTGTAGCAGTAACATCAACCTATATCACAGCGGCAAACCCTGCTAAAAAAGTGGTTATATACAGTCGGGGTGGCGCAGTAGATGCAGCAGATAGTATTACAATTACATTAAATGGTGAAAGCGGAACAGGAAAACCAATTATTGTAGATGGTGAAAATCTTCCATTTACAATTACTGGGCTTACTATTACCAGTCTTAGCTTTACAATTCCAGATGGTGAAACTGATGCTGATGAAGTAATAGATATACTTTCATTTCATTAAGGAGTTAATATGTTTGGAAATAAGAGACGTAGAATTCCTATATCTAAAGATGATATAAAAAAGGCTATTAAGAGTGCTAATGATAAACTCAAGAAGGCTAATGAAAGGCTGGATCAAGACATATCTCTCAAGAAAAAGTCTTTATTATCTACTGGGAAGGAAATAGAGTCTTCTAATAAACAGCTCAAATCAATAGTATCTGAAATAGAATCTGCTAAAGGCGACGCAATTGGAGCTAAAACAGAGTCCAGCAAAGAGCGTGTCAAGCTGTCTAAGCTCAAAAAACAGTTCACTGAAGCGCTTGAGGGTAAAGACATTGCTCAATCCGAGTTAAACAATCTAACCAAAGAATCAAAAATATTAGATAAGAAGGTCGCCAAGATGAATGACGACCTGTCTATCGTATCTTCTATTAAAGGGGAGCTCAAACTGTTAAAGTCTGACAAGAAGGGAGAGTCAGAAGAATTAAAGAAAATAAAAAGTGAGGCTGATGGCATTAAAAAAGAGTTATCGAAATTACGGTCAGAATCTGCTGCGAAGAAAGAAGATCATAAAGAATTACTTTCTACACTTGATGCAGAAACTGAGATTAAGCAGAAAGCCTTAAAAACAGTTGATGGCGAGTATGAAATTAAAATGGCTGAGCTCAATACAAAATTTAGTTCTTTAGAAGAGGCCTTGAGAGATAAAAAGCAAGAAGACGAAGTTATGGATTCTTTGATAGCAAAGAAGGAGCAAGAGTTTATAGAATGGGAAACCAAATGTAGACAGGCAGAGCATATGCTTATGAAGGCAAAAGATCTAGCAGATGGTCAGATAGAGCGTTCTAAAAAGACAATACAGGGACAACAGGAAGCTGCTAAAAGATGGAAGGTTGGATTTTTTGAAGAGATTGCTAGAGTTAAACTCAAAAAGAAGATAGAGAATATAGAAATGGCAGGTCTCAAGGAGGCATTTGATGGCTAATATTGGCTCAGGAACAGCCAGACAGATTATTGACAGTGATGGTGATGTCGTATCGGTAACCAATAACCGTCTTGATGTTAATGCAACGGTCGGTGTTGGTTCAAGTACATTCACAACTTATGCACAATTTGATGCAGCTACAAGTGCAACAGCATTAAGTGATTCAAGTAATGGAATAAATTCAATAGTTGCGACTTGTAAAGAAATTATTATACAATGTGATTTTGATAATACTGGCTATATAATGGTTGGAGATGCACAGGCTACTGCGGACACAGAAGGAATACGATTACATGCTGGAGATATATTATCCCTACCAGTTTCTTCAACCGCCAATGTTTCAATAGATGGTTCAGCCAGTTCACAAAAAGTTAATGTGGCAATTATAACATAATGGCAGAAACCAAACTAACAAGAGACCACCATTTATGGACTAGGGATACAGTTAAAAATGTATCTGGAGATATGACTATAGATGTAGCTGGTGATATTAATTTAGAAGCTGCTGGAGCAGATATTATTTTGAGAGGAACAGACGAAGCAGGTTTAGTGTTTTCTGAGGGAAGTGATGACTGGAGCATAGTTAATGGAAATGATAATCAAGATATTATTTTTAAGGTTGTTGATAATGCTTCTGTCAATGAAATAATGCGACTTAATGGTGATATTTCTTCTTTAGACATATACTCTGGGAGAGCTTTAACTTTTGGTGCTGTTGGACAATTTATTAGAGGAGATGGTACTGATTTAGATATTACATCTGGTAATGACCTGGACTTTAAGATAGCAAGGGATTTTAAAGTAGATGCTGAAGGGGATATTGTTTTAAATGCAAATGGTGGAGATATTACTTTAAAAGATGATACTTCAACTTTTGTTCCTACTCAAGTATACCATGCAGCTACTAAAGAATATGTGGATAGTGTTATGTATGACCATAGAGTATGTAATTATAATAATAATACTACATCATTGGTTTATGTTCCGCTAGCAGGTTATGTTCTTGAATCTGCTTTTACTGCAGGAGGAAATGAGTATAGGGCTATGGTTATGCCATATGATGGGACTCTTGAAAGAATAATATGGAGAAGTGAAATAGAGCAGACAAGTGGAACTTTTACTATTGGAATGTTTATTTCAAGTGATGGCACAGAAGTCCCAGCAACAATAAACTTTAGAACAAGAGTACTAAGTTTTACGCTTGCTGCAAATACAACATATGTCCACGATCCAGGTGTAACACAAGGCTACGATTCTGGTGCTGGCAATGAAACAAATGCTTTCTCAAAAGGGCAGATTGTTGCAGTTGCTATAGGTGCAACCGTTGCACCATATGATACAAACTGTACATTAGTATTTAAATATGATCCTACAACATAATATAGGGATATAATGGAAAAGTCAATAAAAAAAATTATAAGTTGGACACTTGAATATCTTAATATGGATTCAGAGGATGCTAGAGATTTAATATATAAGACTGGTAAGGCTGAGTCTGGGTATAGAGCATTGGAGGGTTATGGCAATAATCCAGCTATTGGGTTTTGGCAAGTTGAACCATTTACAATGCATGATACGGTGGAAAATTATGTTAATTACAGGCCTGACCTTAAAACTAAGTTATACGGGCTAGGATATGATGAGAAGGGTGCGGAAATGAGGCTCATGTCTAATATGGCATTACAAGTAGCGTTTTGTAGATTAAAATATAGACGTGACAAATATGCACTCCCAGGTATGGATGATATCGAGGCTCAAGCAAAATACTGGAAAAGAGTATATAATAGCAAGGAAGGACGTGGAACTGTGGAACATTTTATTAAGGCGAATAAATAGTGGATACATTAAGGAATGTATTTAAATCTCCAGTAGGGACAGTTTTTGAAGGAACTGCTGGAATATTGCTTACGCTATGGGATAGACTTCCAGAAATACTAAGGATAGCTATTGGTATTGCTACATTAGTGCACATAGTGGTTAAGATAAAAAAGGACATGAAATGATATGCCCATATTGTACAAGTGGTATAACAGAGCTAGCAAAAAACAGTAAGACGAATGATCAGTATAAATGTAAATCATGTGGAAAAATATTTTATGCACCTAATGAGAGTTTAGTAACTGATGAGCCATGCATGGACATTGAGCCAGGCAAGGTTCTCAAGGTTTCATATGATAAGGCTGTTAAGATCCACTGTGCTACTGATGTGCATCATGGTGCTAAAGAGCATCACTATGAAAAGTTTAATAGTCTCATAGAAGAGGTAGACTCTGATCCAGATGCTAGATGGTTTTTAAATGGGGATAATATAGAATTTATTCCTCCTAACTATAAGATATCACAAAGAGGTCAGGTAATGGAGCCAGATGAACAGCACCTGACATTTCTGAAGAGAATCGAGAAGATCGCTGATAAATTATTATTTATTAGAGGTGGGAACCATGATATGGCAAGAAGTGTTAATGTATCGGGAGTAGATGTTTGCAAATTATTAGCAGACAGATTGATGGTTCCATATTTTAGAATGCCTGGATATAGTGAAATACAGATTGGCGAAAGGAGATGGTATATGGTTTCAGGTCATGGAAAAAGTGGTGCAAAGAATGGAGATCTGGAGTTAGACAAAATGGCTGCAGTCTATAGTGATGGAGATGTGTTTATATTAGGGCATAATCATCAGCTTTATGCAAAGCCAATTGATAGTGTTATGGTTGATGGGGATGAGGAAAGATTGCATAGGAGATGGTACTGTAGGGGTGGAAGTTTTTTGAAGTACGCTGACTATGCACGTTATAGTTTTTTTCCAATTGTACGTGCAGGTTGGGTTACAATAGAATTCGGAGAAAAAGAGATTAAAACGTGGACAAACTAAGTGGACATTATTGGCATAATAGAAACAGTGGGAATACCAGTTGCAGTGGCTATCGGCCTTGGATATGCACTAATGTATCTAATCAAGTTTATTACCAAGGACGTAACTGCAGACATAAAAAATTTATACGCTATTGTAGTGAAGCTGATAGATAGCAATAGAGAAGCTAAGGACGAGGTGAAAAAGACAATGACTGGGGTGAATGCTATAAAGGATATATTCATAAAGCTATTTAGAAATGGAAAAAAATGAGATAACTGATAAAACAAAGGAAACAGAAGTCTTAAAAACAATTAATAAATTATTATAAGGGGAATAACATGGAATTTTTAATGAATAACTGGGAATATGTAGTAATAGCAATAATGGCAATTGATAAAGCAGTTGCACTTTCACCGTCTGACTGGGACGATCTCATCTGGACGTCAATCAAAAAATCACTCTATAAAATAGTGGGGAAATAAATGTTAAAAATAGCAATAGCTAAGTACGTTAAGAAGCATGGCCTTATTCCAATCTTAATAAAGGTTGGAGATATTGCTGTGGGTGTAACTAAAACTAAGAAGGACGACGAAGCATGGGCAAAAGTTAAGAAGGTATTAAATGAGTTAAATGCCTAAGCAAACCTTCACATTAAATGATTTCAGCGGTGGTGCTAACGGATACGTCGATCCGTTAGACATCGCTGACAATGAATTGGCTCAATGTCAAGGCTTTAAAGCAGAGCCTGGCACAGTAATTGTTCTTGGTGATATGAAAGGGTCGTATACTCTTGGCACTGGAGATACTGCTGCTTATGGCAATATAGATGTTGAATCTGGATATGGATTATTTACCTTTTCGCATGATTATAATATGGCGGGTGGAGATACTGATGCGGGCAATAATGTGGCATTAGCAGATACAGATTATTTTGTTATGATGTCTAGACTAGCGGCTGATAAGCATAATAGGATTGATGTATACGATACTGCCCTCCATACATGGCGACCAGATATGATTGAGCTTGGGGGTTCGGTTTCTGACAATAGGCTAGCATCTCTCAAGCCATGTTTCTTCGTAGTAGATGGAGCATTACGTGTTTCGCCAGGAAATTTTTCACAAGTTGCCTCTGGGGCAACCTTGTATGCAGGAGATGCTACGGGTGATTTTGCGGCTGAGATAAATCCAGGCGGACATGAGTTAGTAGTTACAGATGTAGGACTTGAAGCAGATGTTGCAGTTGGTGATACAATTATTGTAGGGAAATCTTCGGCCGATACACCTGGCCAGGAAATGATTGCACTGATAGTTAATGATGACTCAGATGATGAAGCTTTAACGGCTGCTAGAAATATGACTGGAGCGTTTAATTCTAGTGTTGATGCTTCAACAAGTGGTCTTGATGTGATTTATGTAATGCCAGATACTAGATGGCGCGGAGTAGTAAAACGTAAAAACTTTGTCCAAGCTGGCACTGCAGGAACATTTACAGAATGGTACTCTACATACGCTCATCCAAGGCCACCAGTTTCTTTTGAAAATACCTTGTCGGCAACAACTGGTACTTCTTATTTAGACTTTGGAGCAATATCAACCCAGTATACCATGCCTTTTTTAGCCAATCTTACATCTGGGGCTGTAACTGTATCTGGCTCAATCCCTCCATCTATACATTTTGGGCATAAATTAGATGAGGCTAATGATGATGCAACGTGGGATGGTGCATATATTCATATATATTGCACTGCCCTGTATGACGAGGCTAAGCAAGAATCACAGCCAAATAGACTTACGGTTGCTGGTAGCCCCCTACAAATAGCAGCAGCAAAAGAATTAGGTATTTATGTCGCGGTTAATCATGCAGATGCAGATGTGGCTAGTGGTGCATATCAAATAAATAAGCGAGTAACAGGTGCTAGACTTTATTATGAAGACGAAACTAATGATCCAGGCATATTATATCAACTTCTCGAAATAGATTTTGAAAAAGGTGTAAAAAAGGCTGAGGCAGAAACTTTTACAACATGGACTGAAGTGATAGCAGATGAAGTAGTAGAGTGTCCCCATGACGGCAGCAATGATCATGGGTCAACTGCTTCTGAAAGGACAACAGAGCATGGAAATGCTTTTATATTTCCAGATCCCCCTAAGGCATTTTCATATGAAATAAATAATGGATATCCATCAGATGTAAATACTCATGCTAGATACAAGACAGCAGTTGTTTCTAATAGACGTTTATTTGCTGCGAATGTATATCAAAGCGGTAAAGCAGATGGTGATCGTATGCTATCTTCACCAGTCAATAAGTTTGATACTCTTCCAGAATATGGTAATCATATTATTGATGTGACAAAAGGAGATGGCGATCAGATAGTTAAACTAGAGGCTTATGCAGACAGAATACTGCAATTTAAAAAGAGAACATTATATATTATTAATGTAGGAGGCGGTCTTGGGGAAGAGTTTTTAGAGTCTCAACATAAAAACATGGGGGTAGAAAATCCGTCTCAAACATGCATGACAGAGTATGGAGTGGCTTGGGTCAATTCACATGGTGTGTTTTTGTACGATGGTCAAGAAATAACAGATCTTACATTAAATAAGCTGCAAATGACCAATACAACAACTAGACCTCGCGCACTCAATATTATAGAGGCTAACATACCTACTATTGGATATCATCCAGACAACAAATGGCTCATAATTAATGTAGCATCTGATGTATCGACAGCATTTGAGGCAGAAGCATGGATACATGACTTTAAAAATGGCTCTTGGGCTTACTCTCAAGAGTTTAGCGCTGATGCAGACTATAAGTCTAATATGATATGGACTCCAGATAATAATTTAGTATTTGCTGCTGGCACAAACTCCTCAGACACTCCAGGCTTTATTAAATATCGTGCTCCATCAGCCAACATGTCTCAAGACAAATTATTGCTTTTAACAAAAGAATTCCATCTAGATGCGCCAGGAATTAAAAAGAAATTAAGAAGTATCTATGTGACTTACTCTGCAAGTGCTAATTCTTATATTGAAGCGGATCTTATTTATAAAAGCATATCTGGGGAAGCTACTGATGATCTAGAAGAGGCAGACAGTGGCAGTACTTACTATACAGAAGCACTTGGCTTTAAGAGTACAAGTGGGGCGGTCAGGACTGTCGAGCTTGTTCCAACTACTTATTCAACAAATGCATATACGTTCCAACTCAAACTGCATAATGATGACGCAGCATACCCATATGGGGCAGACTTCAAACTATACAATATATCATTTGTATACAGACCGCTGGGAGCAAGATAATGTCAAACGGTAAATTTGCAAGCTCAGGAATTGTAGTTGGCCATACAAGGTCATCTAATCGGGAGCAGAGACTCCAGCATATGAAGGGTGCTAGGGTAACAATGGGATTTAATGTTCCAAGAAGTGGAGAGGGAGCTGTTGGAGATATAACAATTAGAACCATCACAAATAAAGGTTTCAGGGCTTTTGTAAAGACAAATAGTGGCTGGATTGATCTTAACTCAATGGTGGCGCCAGATATCATAGAATGGAGAGACATGGTGCTGGCAACGAATATAACACATGACAGTGATGGGCTTACACCTCAGTATACTAGAGACACTAATGGGTTTGTACATCTACGTGGATTAATTGATATAGCTGGCGGAGATCTCACTATTGATATAACAACATTGCCTCCTGGATATAGGCCGTCAAAAGATGTTTATGTGTCTGGGGTTCATGCAAATGGTTCTGGTGGAAATTGTATTTACAAAATCGACACTGATGGTGTTATAAATTCTCTAGGTGGTGCTAATGCAAATAAAACTTCATTACACGGAGTATCATTTTTTGCATGGCAGGATACATCACGTAAAGGCGGTGGTGGCGGTGGCCATCAGCCAGATCCAGGAAGTGGCGGAGGGGCTTTACCTTAATCAAAGGAAATAAATTATGACAAGAGAACAGATAAGAAGAATATATGATATGAGAATGCAAGCCTTGCACACAAGAAATGCCAGGGAATCCAAGAAGCAAGATGATGCAGATAGAGCGGTATATATGAAGCAGCAACAAAGTTGGGATAAGGCAACAGGAATAGCAAGTCTTTTAAACGTGGCTAAGGATATATATGAAGGAAGGCAAACAAAGTTATTGAAGATAAAATATGACAAGCCTGAAATGTTGGATCCAAAGACAAAATATGAACTCAAAGAAGACAGATCCTTTGGTGAGGTAATAAATCCAAAAAATTGGTTGGAAAACATAAAAAGATTAACCCCTAAAGGCGGACTAGAAGAAACAGAAGGCTATAAAGAGTTTAAAGCATTAGAGGAAACGGGAGTAGCTGAAGAATCTTTAAAAGGGTGGATAAATCCTGAAACAGGCAAACAAGGAACTGCACAAGAATATGCTAAGCTAGTTAAGGCGGCAGACATACAACAACAAGAAATGGAAGAGATGGATCTTCTAGAAGAACAGTTGGCACAAAAAGCGGAGATTGGGGCGCAAAAGGCGGCAGACATACAACAACAAGAAATGGAAGAAGAAGAACTTGCCGAAGTAACTGGCTTTCTAGAAGAGCAAAAAATGAAGAAGCTGGAGATACAAAATATAGAGAACGCTAAGTTCAATCAATATGGCTTAACAAAAACCAGAGCTCAAGAGCTTTCTAATATACTGGAAAGAGAAGGTGTTGTAATTCCACCAGGTATGACAGAAGAAAAGACTTTAGAATTATTATCTTCGTTTGATAAAGTACCGATGGGTAAATACCCAGTTGGATCAGATCAGGAAGAATACCGTGCATTTGTGGATACCTTAAAAAGTGGATCTCAAAATGCAGATACATTTCAATCGGTTGTTACAGATTTAACCACCAATACAGATCAGACAATCCAATCTGTTATAGATGGTACATATGTTCCAGAAGTAGAAGATGTGTCCTATGAAAGAGATCTCCTTAAGGAAAAAAGAGATCTAGAACAATTTATAGAAGGAGAAGAAGCATTTTTATTTGAAGATCCTGGCATGAGTACTGTGGAGACAGGTGCGCCAGGTGATGAATTTATAGAAGCGGAATATACAAAGGAACTAGAAGAATGGCAAAAAGATTTAGGGGTCGGAGAGGATGGTGTTTTTACTGCAGAAGAGTTAGAAAATATGCCAGCCTCTGCGGCCATAATACTTCCAACTGGAGCTCCTGGCGCGAAGATAAAGCCTGCAGATTTAATTTTGGATGAAAGGATCCTCGATAAAGATTATCCCTTAACTAATGATGAAATAGCTAAAAGGCTTGGACTTCAGTCTGCTGATCAGATCTTAAGAGAAGATATACAGAGCGCAACAGAAATGTTCCCAGACCTTAGCCAAGAAGAAGCTTTAGATCAATATTATAACTATGGAGATATAGAGGGGACAGCTTCTACAGGTTTAGATACTATGGAAGATATTGCAGCGCTTGAAGGCGGAGACACTGTCCCAACCGTGGACGCTCCAACTGCTCCTAGTACAGATATAGTTTCAGATGTAAAACCAGACGTAGAAATACCAGATGCTGAACCAGGTTTAGTAGGAGAAGCATTCAAATTAGGTGGCAAAACTTTAAATAGCCTTAAAACAGTACAAGATATGTCAAGGATTGGCCAAACATTAACAAATGAAGAGGCTAGCAATGCAGACAAAGCAATAGCTGGGACTCAAGGGGTTAAAATGCTTGCTGATATGGCGGCTAAAAAGGCTGGTAAAGAGACAGCAGCTCAGATAGGCTCTAAAGCATTAACTAAAAAAGGATATGAACAGCTTACCAAAGAAGGTGTTAAAATGGGCGGTAAGGCAGCAGTAGGAACTGCAGCTGGTGGTGTAATAGGTGGCTATACAATGGTAACTGAGGGTAAGGCTGCTGGTGAGTCCTGGGAAGAGGGCGACTATGATGAGGCTATCTTACATGGAATCAGTTCTATCTCTGGTGGTTTGCAAACTGCTGGAGCAGGGATGATGTTAACTGGGGTTGGTGCTCCATTAGGCGCTGTGCTGTATGGGGTTGGAACTGCGGCTTCATTAATATCTAGTGGTGCGCAGATGTTAGAAAGCTTATTTGGGGGCGATGATACTGCCCAAGCTGAAGAAGCGCCAAAACAAAAATTTAATGCCACTCAATATCTTAACTCAATAAGAAGAAGTAGGTATGATGGAAGAGCATACGCATAATAGGAGATAAACTATGAGAATATATACAGAAGTCAATTTTAATTGGGATGACAAGCAAAATAAATTAGTAGAGACATCTTCTAAGTCTTTTGATTATCATGGTGAATTAGCACTATGTGATCAGGGTTGGAGAACTA
>Ga0208553_1000682_pt1 | contig 12145 bp, 14 predicted proteins | sample 6_EtaG_FD_184079 | JGI IMG/M metagenome (GOLD analysis project Ga0208553, IMG submission 184079) | Marine viral communities from the Subarctic Pacific Ocean - 6_ETSP_OMZ_AT15160 metaG (SPAdes) (version 2) | ecosystem: Environmental > Aquatic > Marine > Oceanic | place: Pacific Ocean | collected...
AGCTGGGGGATTTGAATGGGATGCGTCGCCATCGCTCCGGTTATCGCCGAGAGTCGAAATATGCGCGGATTGCGGGAGCTTTAGCGCGGAAATTAGAATCGTGGTGATTCTCGTATAAATCCAGAATCTCGTCAGGAGTTAGCCCTTGCTGCTCCAGTAATTGGACAGCGCGGATTGCGATTAATTGTGGGTCTGATGGGGGTTGGGCCGTCGTCGGAGCCTGCGACTGAGCAGGCGGTGCCGTTGGAGCGGGTTGGACTGGCTTTATCGGCGTGACGTCACCAACAATAAAACCGCTTTTCGTAGTGACCGGGCCACCGGTGCCGCCGCCGCCTCCACCTCCTCCCGTGGAGGGCAAGCCCGGCAAGCCCTCTTTGGCGATTGTTAAATACTCTTGTGGAATGACCCTCGAAACATCGATTTCCTTCTTATCCGCGATGGATTTGTAGAGATTTATTTGGATGTTTAAATCGTCGAATTGGGCCTGCGCCGTGTTGCGGGCCATTGCCTGAAAGGCTCCCCTTTGATCATCGTTCAAAATTTCCCCGCTTACCGCTTTATTGAACCAATTACGTAATTTCCCCGGTAACCCCGTCGTCTGTTGGGCCGAAGCATATTCGCCCTCCCTCACGGTGCTGCCGGGATCGAGGATCTTCATGTAACTGAAAATCATAGCCATGTCGGCAGCCGCTGCTTTTTTTCTATCTTCTTCCGTGTTCAGATTTCTCAGGGCGGCGAAAGAGCTTTTAATTTTGTTATAGGCGGCGTTTACCTTGTTGAAATCCTTCACCGGGGGCAAAGCCTGGAATTCCTTCCGCAAGTCGGCGGTCGGTTTATCTATCAACTGAATTACCTTCTCCCTGCTTTCCAATCCGCTCAAACGAGCCGTATCCCTTGCCGTCTCCTGCGTCGCCTTCTGCTGGGCGAATTCATATGCCTTCTTCATAGCGTCCGGAGACAAATCCGCTTCCGTCGCGCTTTGCAAAAAGCGATTGGAAGGCTGTAGTATCGGAGTTTGTGATGGCCCACGAGTTGATTCCACGGCGGAGCGCTGGCGAGCTATGTCCACGAACCCCGACGGGTCCAGACGTTGGCTGGGTCCCATCGGCGGCACGGCGGACGCGAAATCCCTCGCCCTCGGGTCAAATCTCCTCAGAGCAGTCGCCTGCTGCTGGGCTTGGGGCGTCAGTTGACCGGGCTGCTCTTTAAAGGCCCAACGATTAAACGCATCGGTGGCTTCTATTTGCTTCTCCCTCTCCAACCGAGCCTGTTCTAATCCCCTAAGTTGCTCGGCTTTCAAGGCCGTGTTCTGATCGATTATCTGCTTGTTCTGAGTCTTCAATTCCGCATTCTCCATGCGGGCCATGAATGCCGCCGGACCGCCGGACGCCCGCACGATACCGCGAATGTCCTTTATCCTCTCCTTCGGGTCGGTCGGGGCGTTGCCACCGGGCCAGACGACCTGTTGAGCGATGGGATTCTCGGCCATCGACTCGACCATCTTCGTCTCCTCTTTCTTCTTGAAATACTTCGAGATGACGTTGCCGAACTGGGAACCGAGGTTCTGATACATCTGCGCCTGAGCCGACGCCGCCTGCATCATCGGACGCGGATCAAATTGCCCGAGCGGGCCTCCGTAATTTCCTGAATAAAATGGCATGGTGATTCCCCTTATGGTCGCATTAATAATCCCGTGGCGATCCCGCCACCGAGTGCGCCGAGTCCTCCGAATATTCCAGCTTGCTTAGTCGCCTGAGCGGCTTGCTGCGCCCCATACATGTTGGCCTGATTGCTCGCCATGTTGGAAATGTATCCAAGCCCAGCCTCGGGGTTAATGTATTGAGGGGCGCTTGTAAGTCCGTATTGCCCTCCGGCGAAAGCCTGTTGGCCCATGCCGAAACCAGTGGTTCCGGCAGGGCGATTGAGGATCGTGGCGAAGGGGTCGAGATTTTGCTGCTGCTGCTGCTCCAACCCCGCCAACTGCGTCACCCCGCCCATGTAACCTAAAATACCTTGTTGCCGAAGCTGCTCGTTAAGCCTCTCTTGATCCATCTGGGTGCCGACGTCCATCATGCCGCCCTGCATCTGACGGGCGATGTTCGACTCGTCTCGGGCAACTTCCTGACCGATGTTGAACTCTTGCGTGAGCAGACCTTGGCGATCTTTCTCCTGCTGCCGACCAATTTCATTCAAGGTGTTGAACTCGTCTGCCGTCAATTTCCTTCCAATTTTAGCTTCCTGACGCGCGATCTCGTTCTGGATGTTGAATTGCTCCGTGCCTATCTCGCGCTCGATATTCCCTAATGCCGCCCTCTCTTTCGACAACGCATTGAACTCTTGCTCCGTCAACCTGCGACCCAAGTTTTGCTCCTGACGCGCGACTTCCTGGCCGATATTGTAACGCTCGGCTTCCGTTTGAGTCCCGATGTTCTCCCGCTGACGAGCGGCCTCGTTGATTAAATTGAACTCCTGCGCGGTCAGTGATCGACCCAAATTCGCCTCCTGTCGAGCCACCTCATTCTGAATGTTGAACTCTGCTTGAGCCATGCCTCTCCCCAATTCACCCGTCAGAAGTCCGGCTTCCTGACCGACCACTCCGCCGGCGAACGCTCGCCTCCGAGCTTCCTCCGCTCCCTGAGCCTCCATAACCGCCTCTACCTCGGCCACCACGGCGGCAGGATCTCTCACCCGCCCTCGGGCCTCCCATCCCTCGCGGGCCGTCTGTATAGCATCCGTCCTCTGGCGATCCGAAAGCCCGCGCCCTGCCGCCAAGTCGGCTGCCGCCTGCCCTTGAAGCGATTGACGCAATCCAGTCATCCCGAGATCTTGAAATCCAGTCATCTGATCGACTGGGCCGCGAGTTTCCAAAGCCATCTGCTCCAAAGGATCGCGAGTCCTTCCCGCAAGTTGGTCTGCCATCGGACGATCCTGCAAGCTTATCTGCTCACCGACCATTTTGTCTGCACCCAGTTGCGTTGCTTTCGGCGCCGTATCGGGTGAAAGTTGGGCAGCTATCTCCCTAACGCTGGCAGACATCTGGGTCGTATCACCTCTATTAATCTCAACCGCCAGCGCCTCCATCTGACTCGGATTGCTGATGGTGAAACCTTCGCCCTTCAATTCCCCGCTTGCGATGAGGTCGTTGTAAAATTCTTGGGGGTCTTTGGGGGGGTCTTCGGGAATCCAAACCTCTGGGTAACCCGGCTTTCCCTGAGCTTGCCATTCCTCGAAAGTGGGAGTACCCCCGATCAGACGATTCCCCTGAGCTTCAATTACGTCGAAAGCATCGTCCAGCATAGTAGTCGTCGCTGGCGACACCTCCTCCATGATCGCTTGAAATCTGGAAAGGTTTTCCTCCACGTCGGCTATGTCGGCGCTGCGCTGCGTAGTCGCCGCCTGTTGCCTCAAATCCTCGCCCCAACTCGTCAGTCCGAGGAAATTACCATCCTCATCGAATCCGGGTTGGCGAGTGACTGCTGGCCCCTTCGCCTTCAAAGCGTCATAAGTTTGCTGATCGGAAGGGTTCAGCATCTTGAAAGTAACCCCATCCACCCCCTTGGTAGTCCCTTGTTGTGATTCGAGTAATTCGAATTTAAGCTCCTCCTGTTCCGACCTCCCTTCGGTGATCGGTTTCATCGAACCCATCAACTCGATCAATCCCGGGGTTGGCTCACCTTTGCCTTTCTCTACCCTTGCGTCATAATCACTCTTCGTAACCCTAGTGCCACCACTGTCGCCCGGTGAGTATTCAAGGAATTCACCCTTGGCTCCTAAAACCCTTCCTTCCCCTTCCCCTTGAGTCGTATAATGTTTTCTCCCAAATGCCTCTCGTGAAGTGTATACTGTCCCTCCGTATGGCGTCTTGTTGTTAAACCATTCCTCCAAATCTACGTTCGACTTTACGTAATGCTTATACCTATCGGCTTCCGTCTCTATCAACCCCCCCGTTGGTTTCGGCGCGTCGGGGTCGCGCCCGCCGAACAACGCCGTCTTTAGCGCGGCGGTGTCTGCGGCAGTGGTCAACTGGCGAACCTCAGCCTCAAGCGGGACGAGTCCCGCGAGTCCTTCTGGAGCGATGTCCTCGAACTCGCCCTTCCCGGTCAATAATTCCACTTGAGCCTTAAGCGCCTCGGCCATGCCTTCCGAATAAGTTGGCTGCTCCGGCATCGTGATACTGGTTCCACCTTTACCCATGATTAGTCCCTCCTATGAAATCCAAAAGTCGTTTCGTGTACTGAACTCTCTCCGCTTCCCCCGTCTTCTTGTTCTTCCTCGTTCCCCAAATCTCGATCTCCCCGTAGTCGGGATTGAGCCTCGCTAATTCAATACCCATCGAGCGCATGGCCCTCGGCTGAGTCGTTACGACGTCCGAAATATAGAGAAGGTCGCCGTCTTCTCGAAACGGAGGAGGGTTGCTGAAAATCTCGTCGTCGGGGAGGTTGGGGATTTCATCCTTGTTCCAACGATACCAGGTGACGAAACCAACGACCTTTCCCCCCACCCGAACGAATAAAATCGTCTTCTGATGAAAATGGAAAAGGAAGAATTGTTTAACGTCTTTTCTCTCCCATTCGGGAAAGCAACGACCCTTGTCGTTTTCGATGGCGAAGTCCGTCAAATCTTCGAGGAGTCGATCCACTTCCATAGCCTGTTTTTCCGCTATCACGTCGATATAGTGGCTCCCAATGCCACGACCTTCCAGTTGCTGCCATCACTACAAGCGACGGTTGCCGCGCCAGAGTTGCCGTCCGTCACGTAAATCAGTTGGCCCGCCGGAGATGCCGAAGGCACTCCGCTCACCGCATAACTCGGAAGAGTCATTATCGTCCCGCTTATCGTGCCGCCAGTCAGAGCCACCGCATCGGATGCTTGCGTGGCGATTGTTCCCAATCCCAGATTGGTTCTTGCGGCGCCAGCCGAGGTCGCATTGGTCCCTCCATTAGCTATCGAGATAGGAGTCGCCACCGATACGGTGGGACTTCCCAATTCGTTCAAGTTCGCAGGGCTTAACTCGACGCCGACCGAATAAGTGAAACCACGGGTTACGCTTGCCGAAATAGCCATTACGCAACCTCCAGTCTTTGCCGAAGCCCAGCCGAGCCGTCCAAGGCCACCGAACGGAACTTCGGGGAGCCAGCCGTAACCGTCACCTCGACGTTCGCCCCATAGCCACGATTCCTCGCCCCGAAGCGAAGAAGAGCCTCCTCCGTTCCGGTCGCCGTATGAGTGAGGACCGTCGAGCTGGAATCGGGGTCCAGCGTGTTTACTTTTATACTGAAAGCATCGCTCGCCACCGTCTCGACCGCGAGTTGGCCTTGGGACCATCTTTTGACCCCGAGATTGCCGAGCGTGTAATCCCTCGTCTTGAACACTCCAGCTACTTGCGTGGTCCCGCTTTCCGAACTGCTTCCTATTTCTCTCCCGCTGTCGTCCAGTCCGGCGTTCTGCTCCATGAGATACCAGCCCGTGGGTCCGACTGCGAAAAGGCGTGTGACCGTGGGGTTGGAGCCGTATGGCATCTTCACAAAGCTCTCGATGGTGAAGCCGCTGGGGAAAGTGTCTTTGCTAACCCAGGCTGATAAAAGCGCATCGTAAACGAATATCGTCGTCGGTGCCGTATCACTATTCAGACCAACGGCGATATAGTATTTATTGTCGAAAAAAGCTGCGCAGGATTTCGAGATCACCGACTCCGTCATATTGAGGTTCTCGAACTCGCTCGTAATCGTCGATGAAAGCGGAAGCACCTCGCCCTGAGCCTTCGAGACTGCAATGCCCAAACCCTTTGCGGGGTCCACGCCTGGAGCTACGATGTACACGCCCCCGTCTCCGCCCAAGAAATAGACGTTGGGACCACTTTGGGCGATGGTCCTTCGAGCTACGCAACCATGCTCTCTAGTGATCTCGAAATGGCCGCTGGCGCTAGTCGCCTGAACGTTCGAGATCAAATGGATCGAATGCCGTAAAAATACCATTAACTGGTTGTCTTGGAAACCGATGGCAGAAACGAACCAATCCGCAGATCCGAAATTTAAATAGAACTCCGAGTCCGTCGAGGTGACGTTGTTGGGAGTAAGCAAATCGCTCATTATGATCGTCTGCGCCCCAGTCTTGCCAGTCGTCGGAGTCGCCACCGTGGGAGGCTGGCTCACGATCATCCTGTTGCGAAAATAGATCCCGAAATCCGAAGAAGGAAGGGGGTCGCCTCCGCCGCTGGCGGAGGCACTCAATACCTCGAATTCAGAATTGACCGTCGAGCCTGTCGCCGCAGTGGCGCCATCCCAAACCAAGGGCCTCGCCCCAAGTCTAAAAATATATACTTTGTTGAATGCTTGAACGACCCATGCGTTGTGGGCTGAAGTCACCGTGGGACTAGTTCCCGTGTCGTAATTAACGTCCAACCCATTCGGCGTCCCTTCGTTCCAAATAATAGCCTTCGTCTTGGTCACGGCGACCATCCAGTTCTTGTTGTCGTCGTCTGGATCGCTGTAAACCCCGCTGGAGAATACTTGATCGTCGCCAGCCGAATAGGTGAGGGTCACCGTACCAGCCAAGAAATCCAGTCCCTTGCGGACCTCGATCCGATCTCCGCCCATGCGAACGTTGTCGGCCTGCTGAACGAAACCGGGCTTGAGGGAAGTCGCCTCGTTCTTGGTGTTCCAGCCGATGAAGGCCGAATCTCCGTCGCGACTGATCTGATCGTCAAGCTGGCCGAAACTGCGATAGCGACTCATTTCCAGCGACCCGAAGGTTTTTTCGGTTTCCACATTCGAAACAACGACCAGGACATAAAGAAAATCGTCAGAATGCCCGACCCGAAAGCCAGCCAAGGATTGATCTGCGTGAGCCAGTAAGTGGTCCCCGTTCCAGTCGTTCCCAATGCCGTCATTCCTACGATTCCTACCATGCTGTCATTCATTTTCCATGCCCGTTAAGCTGTTTCGCGACCGCCTTCTTGACGTGTGACTTAGCCCATATCCATGGGATGATGAACCAAAGGGCCATACCTATGCCCAGAAGCCATAAAACGCGGTAAATGCCGTCTATCACGGCGTCGAAACCCGATCTGTCTTGGGCGATGAGAGCCGCCACGTCGCCGGAAGTCAGGGCGTCCACCTTGGCCTCTATCTCCGCATGAGCGCCTTGCTCCATCATGGCCGTCCCGATTGCCGCTCCGCCGACTGCGCCGCCCGGACCGCCGAAGCTCCCCACGCCCGCTCCTATTGCCGGATAAACCGCCCTGAAACTACAACTGGAGGTAAGAAAAAACATTATTATCAGCGCATGTTTCATTCCGGTGGCGGTGGGAACCATTCATCTAGGTCATCCTCATCGCATTGCGCGGTGGGCATGGATTCCAGTAGGGTTCGATAAGCTTCAAATTCTGGTGCAGAGTTGAATATTTGCACGTTCACCGCATACCCGCCCACCTGCGGCCCCCCAGTAATCAGCTTCGGCGCAACGTCCAGCCATGCGTCAGGTGTCCAGTCGGTTGCCTCGTAGGTTGCCTCATCGACTATAAAAAAAGTGTAGGTCATCAGATGGCCGCCAGCATTGTTGCGGTGTCGGTGTTGAAGTCATCCATGTCGGATATTTCGGTTCCGAAAAACCAGAAATTAAACTGCACGACAGTATAGTTATAAACGGTGCCGTTTGAGTGTTGACGGCCCATCAAGGACAGGGGTTTACCGTCTGCACTGGCATTAGCCCCTGTTCCTGTCTTGGAGGCTGTCACTCCTTGGGAGCTGCCATCTCTCCAAAGCTGGGCTTTGTTTGTATCCGATCCGTCAGGAGTTATGGAGTTGGTAGTCCATAGACCATTTTTTGTGCCATCGGTGGTGGGGACATTGTAGCCATTCCACCAATATAGCCAACAAGACGACGCAGCCTGGCGTGGGCTAAAAGCCCACCAACTATACCACCCATATGCGTACTTGGAATTTGTCGTATTGGGGGCATTCACTGCATTGCATCCGGCGGAAGTGCTTCCTATTTCAAAAAACTTTGCGTTTGATGACGCGCACCCGTGGAATCCAGTAGACGCATAACCAGTGGAGCCGTCACTGTATATGTAATCTCCGCCATCATGGGTGACGGTTCCGCTGAAAGTCAGATTGTAGGTTCCGGGGTTTACGGCGTTTATGGCGTTAGGCCCAGCATCCTGCCAGATGGTGAAATAGAGAGCCTTGATGGGGGTAAAGTTGCTGTCGGCCTTGAGATTCGTGAAATAATCGGAAATTGCGGTTTTCTTGTCATCGTAATCCGCTGGTGGCGTGAACCCAGTCGCATCCAGCGCCGTGAAGTAGGTCTGCGCGTCCTCGTCGTAGGAGACCCCGCCGCCCGGAACCCCGCTGGAGGTCGCCGACCTAGGACATCCCAGCCCGAGGCTTGCCGCCATGCCGAGAGGAGGCATCAGCTCTTATAGGCGATGATCGCCCCGCTGGTTAGGGTGACGCTGCTGAACCTGCCATAAAGCACCGTACCCGCCGCGAGTGCGGTGGCGTCTTCGCCCGTGCATAAATCAGCAGCATTGCCCATGTTGCCGGCGATAGCCGCAAAGACCGTTTCCTCGGTGCATTGAAACGCGAAATAATCAGTCGCATGAGCCGCCGTGTCGTTGATGTAATCCGAGCCGTTCCCGCCCGATAAGTTGTATACAGATACCTGTCCCATTTTATACCGTGGTTTGCGTTACTAAAAGTGTAGGCCAAGGGGCCTGATATTGAGTGATCACTATCTTGTTCTGAGACTGGAGACGCTCGGCTCGGTCGATCTCGTCGAGTAAATAATTCTCCGCCCGAGCTTCTTCCGCAGCCGCCTTGTCGTTCTGGCCGTCCGACCGATACCAGTCCGCCACCCCGGCGGACAATAGAAAGCGCTCCATGAATTGTGGTAAAGTAGTCGTCCCGTCGCCGTAGTCGCTCGCCGGAACCAAACTCCCGACCACGAAAACCGAAGTGTCGCTGTTCTCGGCGGGGAGGACCAAATACCCATTGACCAAACTGAAGCTCCGCTGAACCGCCGAAACCTCGGTGAAAGGATTCTTGTTCCATACCGAAAAGACGTCGAAAAGATCCGATGCATTGTCGATTCTTACCGCCTTGTCGAAAGGAGGGTCGGCAACCGCTGCCACCGTCTTTTCCACGACGTCGGTCAACTCGGGCCACTTGCTCCTCGTCCAGGCTCCACGCACCCGATCATTCAGGCTGCGCTTGAAGGCAGTCTCCTCCGCCGTCAAAAGAGAATCCACCCCGATGGCCGAAGTGAATCGATTCTTCAAGTCGGTGTAGGAAACCGTCCTCATCGGCAGTCGATCTCGTCGTTATGTTTCAGGAGTTCCTTGCGATAAGTGTCGTCCGCCATGCAGCCCGGCCTGTCCTGCTCGTGCCGCATGTACGTCCTGGCGTCCATGACGCTCTCCAAACGGAAAGTCCCCTTTCCGCCTCGGATCTCTTCCGCAGCCTTGCGAATCCGCCGACTTCGATCCTTGTAAGTGGCCTTCTCGCGAACCGCTGCCTCTTGGTTGTGCTTCGCAATTATTTCCGCCGTCTCTTCGGAACTCCGGCGACGACTCTTTCCGCCGCCCCTTATGATGATGTTGACGCTCATAATTCTAAAAAAAGGAAAGGCGAGGCCAGTACCCCTACTGACCTCGCCATGTTTTCCCCATGATACCCCAGGAAATAAGCCTTTCCCGAAACTAGATCAAATAATGCTACCCAAGGCGCGAGCGTTGAGAACGCACAAGGTTCCCATCCACTCGGCGAAACCTCTGCGGCCTCCACCTCCGACGTCGGGAAGCTCGATTGTGGTCACGCCTTCCATCGTCTTGAGCGACACGCTGTCGTCCTTCGGAATCAAAAGACCCGAGTTGCGGACGTCGGCGTTTATTGCCACCCCAGAGGAACGACCGGCGAACAACGTGGGAACGATGTCGATGCGGCCATAATCACTGAGCCAGCTCGTCACGCTCAAACGTAAGGCGGCGTCGTCCGAGTCGACGTTGAACGCCGCTCCGGTTGCCGTCACCGCGCCGGATGCGCGTGAATAGTCGGTTATTTCGTTCACGACTGCGGGACCGGAAAAGAGGGTGTAACCCACGCTTTTTCCACCTGCTTCGTAAACCGCTTGGACGAGCGCCCGAAGATCGGACTCAGCCATTGAACCGCCGCCCGACAAATCGAAACGACTGCCGGAAACAGAACGAAAGTCCTGCTTGGCCGAGGTGTCGAACACCCCCGTTGTAGCGGTTGGATCGGTCCAGTGCTTCAAACCGCCGAGCATGTCGCCAACCGAGCTTGTGCCGGTTTGCGGAAGTTGACTCGAGCAGATTGCCGATTCGATGTCGGTCTTCAGAAGAATCAAAGCCTTGGCGGCGGATGCTCCGTAAAGATTGGACTGAGGTCCGGCGACGTCGATCTTCTCGGCGAGCCGAGATACTGCGAAAGCGCGTTGAACTTGCTGGATGCGATTGCCCATTCTGACCCGAGTCGAAATCTCATCTGCAAACCCCCCATTGAACGCTAAATCGGCGCCATCCACCGGGGGAGTGGCGAACACTGGCTCACCCAGTGAGTCCACCATCCACTCGCTCAAAAGAGCCTTGGGCGACCGGCTTTGACCGAGCGTCGAGAAGACTGGAGTCTGCTCAGGCGAGACACGTTTCAATTGGTCTGAAAGGTCTTCTCTCGAACCCTGCACGCTCGTAACGTTGTAACTTGTTGCGATAGCCATTTTTTTGTAATCCTTGTTTTTTAAATGTTTTATTCAGTGAGATAAGCAGCCAACTGGCCTTCCGATATTACTCCTTTGCCGAGGGCTTTGTTCTTTCTCGCCTGACTTCTCGCTTTCTTTGACTTGGCCGGCGGCGCCGCGTCACCCTCCTGACTGGGGGGCGGCTTGGCCTGCGCCGTCTTCTTCTTGGGCTTGCCCTTGGCGGCTTCCTGGTCGTCCTTCGCGCCTTTGATTCCCCGAGCCAAAGTGGCTCCTACGAAATCGCCCTGCGGAAGGCTGTCCAACATGGCCGCGTATTCCGGGCCGCTGCGGATCTGCAAATACAGCTCGTACATCGGCCCCTCCTGAAGATCCAACCAAGGGAAGGTGGTCCGGGCATCCGCCCGCCACTGTTGCCTCGATTGAATGAACTGGCCACGAGCCGGAATCTTCTCGGTCAGGTACTCCTCGGCGGCGGCGAATATTTCGCGGATCTGATCCCCGTCGTATTCCTTGCCGTCGCTTTCGACGTAATCCTTTCCCAAGTGACTTAGCGCCCATTTCTTGGCCGAGAGAGCTTCCTGCCGAACCGTCTCCAGGTCGGCGATGGACTCCACGTCGGTTAGAACAGGCGATCCCTGAGCCTCCGCCTTGCCGGTCCCTTGGGTCTTGAGGCTCGCGATCTCGGCTTTCATCGCCTCGTTCGCTTCCTCCGCCCCCTTCGCTCTCGCCGTGAGTTTCCCCACCTGCTTAAGCAATCGACCGACCGCCGGTGACTCCCCCTCCGATTCCTCCTCTGCGGGTTCCTCCGCTTCAGCCTCCTCTTCGGGCGTCTCGTCGTCGTCCTCTTGCGAGATAGACTTTGAAAGAACGTCCTCTTCCTCCACCGCTTCTGCGCCTTCGGCCTCGGTAGCCTCCGTCGCCTCGGTTTCGGTCGGCTTCTCTTCAGCGTCCGCCTCGACCCGCTCCGCGAAGGAGTTGGCCAAGTCTTCCACCGTCAAGATGCCTGCGTTGTCGTTTTCTGCTCCCGATTCAGTAGCCGGAGCCTCGCTAATAGTAGTCTCGTCTGCCATTGCTGCGTTTGGTTGAGTCGCTGTCTCACTGCCGGGACGGAATCCCAGCCAAACGCCATTATATAGATTTTTCGGGTTCCAATTTCACCGACCCGAAAATAAATGAAAAAACTTCAGGCGAACACGTTCCAGGCTTCTCGCCAAGTCTCGTAGCGTCCGACCGATTTCTCGTCGGAAGGACTAACCAAGACGCTCTTCGAAGTCAGCTTTTCGATGGGAATCATGTACCACGTCTCGACCGGCTCGACGTACAAGGCCAGGACGTCGGCGTCATCCACCGTCAATATGTTCTTTTGAAGACCGCCTCTTCCGGTGGCCGCCAAAATCTTGTAGGACTGCTTCCCTTTTTGCTTGTACGA
>Ga0208553_1000683_pt1 | contig 12141 bp, 2 predicted proteins | sample 6_EtaG_FD_184079 | JGI IMG/M metagenome (GOLD analysis project Ga0208553, IMG submission 184079) | Marine viral communities from the Subarctic Pacific Ocean - 6_ETSP_OMZ_AT15160 metaG (SPAdes) (version 2) | ecosystem: Environmental > Aquatic > Marine > Oceanic | place: Pacific Ocean | collected...
AAGTATGGGCATTTCCTACCGACGCAAGAAGCTCTGCATTTAAATTTGGAGTTAATTATGGTAAATGGTTAGGAATATTAGCAACTCTAAATATAAACACTACATTTGTTACGCCTAAAAAATGGCAAAAACATTTTAACATACCAAAGTTGTCTAAAGATGAAAGAAAAAGACATTTAAAAGAAATAGCTTCTAAATATACAGAAAAAAAAGTAACACTATATAACGCAGATGCTATATTAATAGCAGTCTATGGATTTATTCAACAACAAAAAGGGGAGGAATAAAAGTGACAAGATACATAGGTAATCCAGAATTTGCTGGAGCAGCATACTTATCTGAAGATGAATTAAAAGTAATACTAATTAAACTCATACCAATTAAAATATATTTAGAGTATTATAAAAAAAATAAAACAGTTCAAATTAAAATAGCGATATATAAATTATACTTTAGTGTTTCAATAGGTACAGAATAAAACTAATCAGAGCGGTGGGTATTATATATCCTTCCTTTCAGCTGCTATCATATGGGATTATATGCCCATTGCTCTATAAAGTTTAGTTAGTTCCGCAACTTTTAGGTTTTCCACTTCTTTAACAGTTAAATCAGCCCTTTTCTTTTTCTTTTGTTTACCTGCTTCAGGGAATAAAGGCTTCAAACCAAACTCACCTTTAAGTGGTCTAAATGGAGTTTTTCTAAACTCTCTAGTCCATGCTCTTGGATACAAACCAAATTCATGCATCATAACATTCCATATTGTTCCATTTTGTAAAGCTTTATAATCTCTCGTAACAATTTTTCCCATCTCTACATTGATTGTAGACAACAATCTTGAACGCTTTTGTTCATCTGTTAATGCATATGCGTCATTATATCCTACAATAAGGTCTTTCAGTGCGTGATCTGGCATCTCTACAAAATCATATAAAGAAGCTAAGAAAAATAGATCACCAACTGCAGGCCCAATATAACCTCTACCTTTAACTTCTTCTTTACCATTTACTACATCATATATATCTTTTATCCTATCTACCGTATCATTTTCCATTAAACGGTGAAAGTCAACATTACCTACACCAGACATTAAAGTAGTAAATGCATATAAACCTGCAAACCTTAGTGGAATAAGTAAATCAGGAGAGTTCCATTGCTGAGCTATAGCTGCATCTTTTGACTTCTTTAAAATTTCAGACTGCATCTGTAAGAATGAGAATGGAAAGTGAAAGAACTGACCTGCAACCTGTCCAATTGCTCCTAATTGACTTGTAGTTCCACCAATTACAGGAGCTTTCTGATGAGCAGCATATTCAAATGCATATTTACCTACAATATCAAGAGCATATTGTTTAGCTCTATTTCTAGCATCTTTATTATCCAACTCACCTCGAGATAATTGATTAAACTTATCTATAAACGCAAACCTAAACATATGTTTTCTTAAATAGTTCTCAGTTACTTTTTGTAATATAGCTGACTTACCTATAGCATATGTCATTGTGCTATCTATCGCATGCCACACATTTCCATCTTTATACGATAACCTTGGAGTACCGTCTTCTGAAACAACTATATCTACATCTCTTACACGAACACCTTCAGTTGGTAATAATCCTTCAGTAAACAATGGTGATGACAAGTCTTCAAACCTAAAACCCTGTTCCTCCTCTATCTCTTTAACCAAATTTCGCATACTTATTTTCTTTTCACCAATCTGTATGGTTTCATTATCATTTTCAGCTCTATTCCAGTCTCTTAAATATCCTACAAAAGCTCTATTACCTACAGACTGTACATAATATAAACCAGTTAATGTATTCCTTGCAGCAGTAGCTACTCCAAATCCTATTTTAGAAAAGAACTCATAACCTGTTAATACTCTTACAGTTTTATTCACCCAAGAAGGTCTGTCTGTATAACCTTTTTCAGCTAAAGTAAATATATCATTTACATAATCTCTAATAGCTTTAGTTTGATCAAACTCTCCTCGTGGAAGATGTTTTAATCCTTTATATAGTATGTTCCTTATATAATTAACTCTGTTAAAGGCAATTGCATCCATTGAATACTTTCTTATTACTCCTAGTGGATTAGACATAAAGTTTTCATATGGTTCTGTTCTTCTTAAATGAGCAGCTGATGGAGTCCCAAGATTCTGTCTTGCCTTACTAAATATTGACTCCATATTTGACAAGTTCTCATCAGCATTTGATTTAAGTTCTTGTATAGGCTTATCTAATATGTTTTCTATCTTAATAAATGTCTCAAGCAAATAATGTGGGAAATAATCACCACCATCTACTCCCTCTTTAATAGCCTTTATCTCTTTATTAAGATTATTTTCATACAACTCAACTCTTCTGCCAACATTACCTTCACCAATTAGAGCACCTTTAGACATATCATTTGTATTAAGAAATACAGCTCTGACTACTTTTTTATGATTATCTAATCCTCTTATTAATACTTTCCCCATCCTATCAAGGATAATCCTAGCAGATAAACCAGCGGCTTCAACGCTCTTTGAAAATGGTACAAGTGTATCCATACCTTTCTCATCTTTTACAGTTCTTAATACTCTCTTGCCACCTCCTTTTAAATCAGATGGTTTTGTTTCCAAGTACTCCCTAAACTCAGACAGTACCTCGCCTGCTCCACTTTCTAATATTTTATATATCCTCTTAACATTTTTATTAATTTTCTGAATATTTTCATGTGTTCTCGGATTCTGGTATTCAAGAGCTAAATCCCTCTCAAGTTTTTCTAATTGATCTGCAGCTTTTATACCCGGTCTAAACCGAGACTGTTTATCTCTTGATAAAATTTCAGCTCTTAATAATTTAGCCATAGTAATATGATTATCTAAATAATGGTTGTACATATTCCTTTCATAGTTAGTAGCAAGGTTAATATGCTTATTCATCCAACTTGTTATAGCCCATTTATTCATTACACCACGCTTTACACCGAACAACCTCTCTAACACACCAAGCTTAGGATTATTTAACCTTTTAGCTTCTCTTATTATCTCATTCTTTATCCTTCTAAAATCACCATCAGTAAACCCATCAAACGTATCAACTGCAGGTTTATAAGTAGACCTCCATACAATAGTATCAAACATCTTCTCACCCATAGCCTCATCAGTAGTACCGTATCTTTCAGCTATAATATTCTTATACTTTGAATCAACGCCTAAGTACTGGTTTTTCTTATCAATATCTATTGCTCTACCTCCATTGAAAAGCTTTCTTAATTGACCTAAATTATTTTCAGTTTCAGTATTTATTGGTGCACAAAATCCACTCATTTAACAATCCATTTTATTTTCTTTTAATTCAAATTGATCTGGTCTCTCATATAATTCAATCATTTGTCTAACATCAGTCATATTACCATATCTATATAAGACCTCTAAGTTTTCATCACTAGCTCTTCTAACAACTTTAGTTCTATCCTTCAGCCTTTTCATTTCATTTCTTGTAATATGTAACATTGATGGTACTAACGTTGGATAGTACAACCATCCCTTTTCATATACTAAGTCAAATAGAGGGCTCTTTTCTGGAGAACTCCTACCTCTATGAAACAATGAGCTAGAATGTAAATCACTTATTTCATTTGGCACAATATTATCGACAGCCTGTCTATAAAACCTGCCATAATTACCAAACAACCCTTTAAATATTTCTTCCTGACCGTTCCTTCTTAACCATCTTGCCGTAGCCAAAACTAATCGTTTATTAATTTTGAAAGCAGGCATAGCAACATCTGATAATTGACCAGTACTTTTAACAACAACAACTTGTCCATGAACAATCTCTGGTTTCATAATATACGAAACAATATCAAGTACCCTTTGTTTTGAATCAACATCTGATAAAACAGCCTCATAAGCACCAGCTCCTGCTCCAGGAGCCACCTCCTGAACCATCCATCTCTGCATAAACTGATTCATAAGCTTATCTTCCTGCCTTGATTCCCACATCCAGTTTTCTGTTTGGTGAGGGCCTTTTTCTGACTCTTTATATACTTCTCTTGCTAAAACACCTATGCCACTTTTGAGTTCACCAGCACTAATCATAAAATTATTAATAGTAGACATTGAAGCCTCTTCCATGCCCGGCATAGTTGCTATTGTCTCAGCAGTTATTTCACCGGTAGCCTTTGCTAAAGCATAACCATCCTGTATATCCTTGTCTGATAATAAATCATATCTAATTGGATTTGTCAATACGACATATTGTCCTTTCTCCAACCATGTTTTCCAACCTTTATTAGCCCACCCAGCTCTTTTATATCTTGTAATTCCATCCTTACCTTTAACAACTTTATATATATAGTGTACACCACCTTCTGTATTTGTATAAACACGATTACGAGCGTTATTTTCTCTCCTATAATCAAAATCTCTGTAATAAAATTTATGTCTTTTTCCAGTTTCAGCATCTGCAGTTAAAATCTCTGACATTATCGTTGACTCACGGCTACGGAAATGTTCCATAACAGCTCTTACAGACCTTAACCTTCTACGAGCTCTTGCAATAGAACGAGTATTTGCTTTGTCATTACCCGATATATAACTCTGAAGTTTATTTCTCTGATTCTCAAGAATATGAAACATCGTTGAGTAACTTTGTATATTTCCTATCGCATTTAAATCTTGTATCTTTGTTATTGCCTTGCCCGCTAACCTAGCATTTAACCCTTTCTCAGCATGAACATCTAATAGTTCTAAAAATTCCTCGTAGCTATCTTTATTTGTTAACCCTCCTATTGTTTCAATGTCATCTAATAACTGGGTAACTTCTTTTACTGCTATTCTTCCTTTATTATTATGTCTTACAGACCACCCAATTAAAGCACCTTTACTCTGATTTATTCTATTGATTATATAATTACCCGGGTTTGTATCCCTCACTTCCTCTTTATTTCCAAAGAACACTACATCTTTAGTAATTTTAGGAGGTCTAAATTTTCTATTATTAATATCTTTCATTAACTGTTTTTGATCTCTATAACTTTTTTGGTCACCATAAAATAATCTTATTAAAGCAGTTGATTGCTCTGCACCTTTTGAGCCTCTACCCCTATACATTCCAATAAGAGTATTAAATAGAGTTTGATTAGGAGCCTCAGTAAATCTATATAAATCTGACCTCATATTTTGAATATCAATAGCATCAGGAGCTCTTCTTCCCTGAGCATCCCAAACATCACCAAAGAATCTTTGTGATCTACTAAGGGCTCTCATTGATTCAATAATAACATCTTCTAATACTTCTCTGTCTATACCTTTAACTTTAGCATCAATTTTAAATAAAGATTTAAACTCGGATTCACCATATTTTGCTAAATTAGCTTGCACTTTATCACTGCCCGGAAAAGCTCTATCAAATAAAACAAACTTTAATATACTATCTGAATCGGCAATAGAAATAAAGTTAGGATGTTTTACAGCATCAACAAGTGTCTGTAATGTGTTGTAATATCTTTGCAACCATACATTAAACTTATCAGAGCCCATTTCAAGCATCTCAACCTTTGAACCAAAACCATTTATAAGGGTCTTATTTCTTTCTAAAGCTGACACTCCAGATGAAAGCCTTTTCATTACACCAAAATTTTCTTTACCCTTTAAATGCTGGGCAACATGATTATGCATTGAATCACCACTTTCACCACCACTACCAGCAGTTCCTAATCCAAAACCATTATTAAATATATCTACAGTTGCAGCGTCTGACTCATAAGTATATACATCCTTAGGAGCTCCCAACATTTTAGATAGAGATGATGCAAATTCACCGGGAGCATCAAAAGAACTATGGGCTGCATCAACATCGAAATCCCCTTGATGAGTAGCAGCTAAGTCAATCATATTGACACCCACTACATTACCCATAAGTGGGTCGTAAAATCCTTCAACCCTATTTATTGCTACAACAGCACCGGGACTTGGTATTCTTAATGTAAGTGAGTTTAAATAAAACTTAGTTCTATTATCTGCCGCTCTTCTTCTATTTGAATCTTCTAACTTATTAAATATATGTCTGTATCTAGGACTATCCTTTTCACCCTTAAAATCTTTTAAACGTTTTTCAATTCTTTCTAATCTTTTAAGTTCAGATTGGACTCTCTTTGATGAACTATCTAACTCTCCATAAGGGTCATCTAAAATCCACTCTCCTTTTGTATTCCTACCTAATTGTAAGTCCCTTAGCCCATATTTATTTGTACTAAAGCTCATTATATACTTTACATTATTCCAATTCTTAATTATAAGATTACCATCAGTGTCACTTACTTTTTTACCACCATGTATAATTCTCCTATTGCCATCATAAACCGATGGAGTTCCTTCAAGATATGGAATCATAATTGCAAATGAGGCTCCTTCAGTCTTTGGCTTTCTTAGTGAGCTTGTAATATGTCTCATAGAAGTTCTTTGTAATACATTTCTTGTGGTTATTGACTCGGGATCAGTTCCAGCTTCCAATAAAGCAGATACTAAACCACTTGTCCCATCATCAAACAAAGCTCCTTCAGCTCTCAATGTTCTCATAAGAAAATCAGCAGCTGCTTGCTTATTACTGCCTGATACAAGACTCTTTAGACTTCCTAAAGCATTATCTATTCTTTTAGAATAACCAACATAGTCTGTCATAAAAGACTTATAACCCATCTCATTTAAGAAATCAGTTTGAGAATATGAAACTGTTGTTAAACCATGCCTATCCTCAGTCTTGCCTATAAATATATTTTCAAGACCAATAGGTGTTATATTTTCTGTTATGGCATCCCTACTTCCTACCCAATTTAAGTCTGCGTCCATACTACCAAACTTACCAGACCTAGCAAGCATACCCTGAGCTGACTTTCCTCCTTTTACATCACTAACTTTTATATCTATGAATGGAACGTTAAAAAACTTTGCAGCTGTTTCTGTTGTGAGTATATCTATCCCTATCTCATCTAACAATTCAGCAACTTTAGGGTCAAAAGTAAAGTTAGTCTTTAAAAATATTGTACCGAGTGGGTCGTTATACCATCCAGACGGCTTTATACCTGCATTTCCAGTTTCACCACCAAGATACCTACCTCTATGTAAATAAAGAACATTAGCTGCATTTGTACCAAGCCAAGTATGAGCATCAACAGCAGAACTATTTAACAAACTAGGCAACATATCTGTTAGTTCCTTACCAGCTTTAACTAAGGCATCATATGAAGGTGTGCCTACCTTATGCAATTTTAACTGCTCTTTTAACTGTTCTTTTACAAGTCTTTCAGCACTAAAAGCTTTTCCAGACTTATCATTAACACCAACAATTTCAAAATTACCTTTATCAAGGTAATAATTTATTGACTCAGTAACCTCTAGTGGTAAATACTCTGAGTGCTGTCTTACTTCTCTTAAAAACTGAGAACTGCCTTGTGTCTTTGCTCCTGTAGCTTCAGCTAATGAAAAACGATTAAAATAGTCAGAACCTAAATTTCGCATTTCAGCTTTATTGTCAGCAACTTTTACAAGATTTGTAAATGCTGTAGAAGAAATACTATTCCAGTACATTGCCCTTATCATTTGTCTCACAGGTTCCTCTGTGGCTGATACTCCAGTAGTATGTTCTTTATATAATGAATCAAACTTCTTAACCGCTACAGATTGAGCACCACCATCTTCCGTATCTACAAGCTGTTGTCTTTTAGTCTGAAACCATGTATTAAACACCTCATTTAATACACCTCTTTCGTCAATTATAAGATTACCTTCACGGTCTAAAACAGGCTTCCCATCTGGGCGAAGCCTCGTACTTCTTACGACTTCAGTTAAATTGTCCATTGAAACAAGAAACTCATTATTAGTACTTGTTATAACTCTTATGACTTTTTGAAATGGTGGGACGCCAACATCTAAACTAGCATTAAGTTGATTTATTTTTCCTTCACCTAAAATAACTTGAGCACTATTTATAACACTATCTATTGTATCTAATGTTCTTACATCAACTTTTCTTCCACCATATACACCCATCTGATTAAGTCTTATAAGAAATATATTATTACCAGACATAGAGTTAATAAAATCAACAACAGCCCCTCTTCCCATAACCGTATCAGTTAATTCTATAATTGGTTTACCTCCTACAAAGTCAAGAGCTCCTGATGTAACCCTTTCCGTACCAACACTATGAGCTAAAAACGCTGGAAAAACATTTTTCATAAACGAGTTAAATTCCTCATCAGCAGCTGCCCTATTATCTACATTTTTTACATCTATCGCACTCCTTACAGCATTTATAATCCTTTCTCTTTCAGCTCTGTTTTCAATACTTGGCTCATCACCAACCTGTAATTCTCTTTGTTCTCTTAATCCTTCCTGCAAAGAAAGCCAGTCACTATCCTTTAACTCTGAATTATATCTTCCATACTCTTGTGATATATATGAGGCTGAAAATTTTGGAGTTGGGTCTGCATTTAAAGATGAAAGGTCTTCCCACCTTTTAGAAAGTTCCATCTGTGTCTTAACCCATGACTCCTCTTCATATCCTTTACGCCATGCTCCAAGTCTGAATGCTATATTTCTAATAACTTCTGATATATTTTTACCCGGAGTCTGCTCATACAACTCAGCTATTTCAGACAATGTAGCATCTTCAGCAACCTCAACATTTACACTTCCTAAATCTTTTACAAAAGAAGCTATCATTCTCTCTTTTCTTCTTCTAGCTGGCATCCTATCAACAGTAAAATTGTCCATATCGTATATAAGAGCAGCTACATTACTTAATAGAAGTTCATTTTGTTCATCTCCAGCTTTAATTGTTTCACTTAAAAGTTCAGCAGCTGATTCATATTCAGTCCCTAGGTCTCTGATAGCACTTTCTTCTGATACTACCTTAGTACGAAGTGACTTTAGAAGAGGCAATAAACCATCTGGTATAGTTTTATTATCTTTAATTGAATCAACCAAATCATCCAGTTCAGCTACAAACTGCTCTGCTTCTTCTCGACTATCAAACTGTTTTAGCTGTCTCTTCCCCTTTTCATCAACAACAACTCTACTGTTTAATAAAGATTTTGCCCTTAAATTAAAATTTGCATGTCCTCTAAAGTCAGCCTGTCCGTCTAAAAAGAAATTTAGAACATCCTGTTCAAATGCTTCAGTAGCTGAATATGCGTCTTCAACTGCAGCAAACATATTATCGCTAACTTCTTCAGACAAAAACATTCTGTTACTAATTTCTAAAAACTTACCTCTTATATTTTTAAGCTTACCAGTTACCTTCCTATATTTTTCAAGATGAATTTCAATTTGGTTTGTAGTCATTGTTCCAGAATCTTCAAGAGCTGTTCTATAAGTAGCTTCGTCAGCAACCAACAACACCTTCTTTCCGTTTGACTTAGTTTCAAACTTAGCCATACCCCAAGCTGTTAAATGACCTAATATTACATTTTGTTCTACACCAATATTTGAAGTCTTTAAAAACCTATTCCAAAAATATCTACTGACTCTTTCAGTCATCTGCCTACTTAACATAAATCCTTCTGACTCAAAAGCATTTACCAACCCCTGAGCCTTATCAAAGTCTACAGTCTTTACATCTCTACCACCACTATCAATAAGAGCACCTTCTTCTTTATTAATACCCCACATTCTTATAATATTAAGTAATTTATTTCTGGCAACGTCAATCAGTCCACTAGCTTCCATAGCATCCCAAGTCTTTTCGTCATATACTGGGTTATTTTTCTCATCTTTTGGATTAGAAATATCTATTGCATCTATGGATCCTGGAACCTTTGTTCCTAACTCCGTTATTAATGACCGTCTTAGCTTAACTTCTAAATCTGAAAGTACAACTCCGGTTTGAGGGCCTTCAATAATGTTATAAGTTGAGTCTAAAATTTTTCCTGCTTTATATACCATAAGTGCATCAAGAAATCCATTGTCAATAGGGTCTATAAATACATCTGAAGTTTCACCATAATTCTCGTTCTTTAAAATCCTAATCATACCATCTAAAGAACCTTTAATCTTCTCTCCCTGACTAGTATCAACTTCACTAGCTCTTCTTGGCTCATATGCCTTTATTGGTTGTATAAAACCAGCAATCTCTAATGTATTTCTAATCTGCTGCCATTTAACAATATCTTTATACTCTGCAACATCTGTATAACTTTCCAAATCAATTATATCAGCAACTCTTATAGGTTTATCTATATCTATTACATCACCTTCCACCCAGTCAGTCTGAACACCAAGCCTATTAGCCCCTCTTAATACATATAGCATATGCATAGCATGTGTTTCCTTTAAAACATCTCCAAGCATCTTACTATGCCATGAATCAAAATTTTCCTCACTTAATAATACTCCCTCACCAATATCAATTTTCATTACTTCAGATTTAATCTTATTAAGCTGTGCTCGAGTTAGATTTTCATATCTCACACCGATTGAAGGGTCTTTACTGTCCTGACTGGCTCCAGAAACCTCGTTTAAATCATATACACCAAAAATGTGTTTTACAAGCTCATCTCTTTGGTCAATTCTTGCAGGTCTTTCAGGAATATTTTTAGTTTGAGTCCTGTTCTCCTGAGTATCAATAATATTAACTATTTGTTTAACAACTTTATTTTGCCTAGCACCAGAAAAAGCAGCTCCTTGATGTTCGGATAGATCATAGCTTTTAGCAATGTTCTCAATAGATTTGGCTTCTAAACCAAAATATTGAAGAGCTAACCTTCTTTGTGCGAAACCACTAAGTGTAGGATGAGGTTCTTTAAACAAAGGTTTCTTTGTCTTCGTAAGAATCATTCCAACAAGCAAGTGAGCCCCGAGTATTTCAGGATCAATATTTCTTAACATATTATAATCAAGTAATGTCTGTGAATTGAAATAAAATCCACCTAACATCATACGACCAAGTGATTGTCTTAAATCCTTACCAGCTACTGCACGAAAATCTTTCCATATCTGACCTCTATCAAGCTTACCTACTATATTTCTTAACTCTTTTATAGCGTCACTCTTTGTTAAATCTTTACCACCTGTTTTTCTTAATGCAGTTAGAGCATTTTTACCTAAAATAGAATCCTTTAAGTAATTATCTTTTGTAAGAATCTTTAATAATCCATTCAACTCACCTTTGCCCATATTATCATAGTTATCAATAATCTTTTTATCAAACTTATTAAGTATCTTTCTTAACTGATTTGACTCTGCAATTATTTTGACTTGACCACCTTTACCAAACATTTCCACAGCCGGTAGTAATGAAGCAAATACAAAAGCATCAAACACATCGCCTACAGGGTCAAACTCTGTATTGCCAGCCTGTGCTTGTATACCGTCAGTCATCAAATTATATATAGCAAAACTTGTACCCATCTCTGCCCATCTGCCTGCATACCTAGTAATTGAACTTTTATCAGCTACATTAAATGTAGTGTTTAAAGCCTTTTCAACCCAATGACCTATATTATTTACATGAACACTCTCAGCTTTTAACCCGTCCATAACTGCATTAGCTATATCATCTAAACTTGATCTTGAAGCAGTTGTGCCAAACTCTGCATATAAGTCAGCTCTTATTCCATCTCTTACTAATCCTTCTACCTTAGCAATATCCTTACCACTTTGAGCATACGCTGGTATTTTCAGTTTAATTAATGGGCTTCTTAAGGTACTTCTTATAGTTTTCTTTGCCATTTGAGCTTCAACACCTGCTCCTTCGGCAACCGTACCAGCTGATTTCAGGGATTTTCTAACTATAGCCCCAGTACCTTTAACACCCTTAACTCCAAGTCTTGTAACAGCCCCAATAACTTTTAATGGAACAAGGAATCCAGCAGCTTCTCCTATTACAGCCCCAGCTTTAGATCCTCCTCCTAATTCATCCCACTCATATGGAGGGTCTTCCATAGCTAACCCCGGTAATCCTAATAAAGCAGAATCAAAGAAGTGCCAAAGAGCGGCACCAGCAAAATGTAAAGCTCCTGATTTTTTTTCTGGGGTCATTAACCATTCAGGCTCCTCGCCTTCAGCAAGTGAAGACCAAAGAGACTCACCTGTTTTTTGTACTCCCGGAGTTGGAGCCATAGGTGATGTAGGCGCAATTGTTAGAGAAGACCTCT